>BNJU01005273.1_pt1 | contig 27156 bp, 47 predicted proteins | sample 8539281 | NCBI WGS metagenome assembly BNJU01 (sample SAMD00202456, study PRJDB9452) | human saliva metagenome | isolation source: human saliva | place: Japan
CTATTCTTCTCAACTCATAGTCAGGGACGATTTCTTTCTTTTCTTCTCTTCCGAAACTTCTCGGAAGTAAACGCGAGTTCATAGGTACGCTGGTCGAATAGAAAATATCACTCGCCAGATACGTTACGCTTCTCCTTCGGTAAGTCCAGGGTATCTCCGTATATCGCATACTTTCCCGCATGCTTATCTGGTCCGGGCTGTGTCCAGTCCTTTTGGCATCGGCTTGCGTTGATGGTCATGCGCCAGCTGAAACAGGCCGCAAGAACGCCCAGTCCAAGGAGTCACTTTGAGAGCAGCCGAGCAGGGAGACGTCGTTTCCAATTGCCGGTGACTCTCGTAGCTCTTTGCTGCATTCCTCGTCCTCCCGTGACGACTCCCAGCATCGACCAGAACGCTCGGCTTTACTTTACCTGCAATCTCTGTTGCAACGTCTCGCAGAAGGCTGTCTCTAGCTTCCTGATGCGGCGGCATATGGGTTCCGAGTGCTTCCCGGTGATGCGGTTGTTTGTGCCCGCCAGCGGTCGATGATCCCGTCACATTTGCGTCAAGCCGTCATTCCGTGACACCGAGATAGCTTGAAGCCCGGAGAGCGTGGCGTGCCGGAGTTCGCCGATATCGGCTTAGAGATGTGTGTGCTGCCGTAAAGCCGCCATCTCTTCACAGTTCTGCGTAGACCTCCGGCATCCGCATAAGAGATACCGACTTCTCGGTAAGGCCTGCTGTTGTTCGCCGGTTCCTTCATGAGAAGCCTCTGTATCAAACAACTTTTGTTGCCTCTCCCGCTGCAGCCCCCGCGGGAAGACGCAAACCGCGCCTGTGATCCCTTCTCCAGGCGTGCCGCATAGTGCAGCAGAATCTCTTCGGTCTCACGCGCATCGTAGAGAACTCGCTTGGCAAGCGCAAACAGCGGACGCTACCCGGCACATCCGATTTGAGCTCTTCCAGTGCGGAAATTCCGCAGGTTTCACGATGCAAGACCCAGCGCTGCCTTTGTCACGCTTTGCTTATCAACGCCCGCCTGAATTTCCGCCGTATGCTGTTTCCGCAAAGTTCAGCCAGTTTCCAGCGATACTGTGCCCCGGCTTGAACCAAAAGAGCGGATAGCAACTCTCCTCGCAGCTCTGATTGTCTGATCTACACTTTCTGGCAGACATAGGCAACATTCTGTGCTCAGCGCAAGAGAGGGCGGCGCCTGGAATCTGGGGAGTCGGAGATCGCCTCTGCTCAGCCAGGCGAAATCGGATCTGACACCAGCTTAAACGGATAATTCAGATTGCAAAACACCTTATAATCATCCAAATATACGCTTTTGTGACATCCATCCATGCGGATTTCACCCAATCACAAGCTCCTGTAATCGCTTTTACTATACGCCTCGATTCCAAAACTGAAGCATACCGATGGTAGCAGCGATTAAATGTCTGATCATGGCGTATCATCGGCAATCCGCCTTCGTCCCGATAGAATGAGTTCGGCCTTATACCGTCATTGTCAGCCAGTTGCTTCGTTGCTCCAATTTTTCCTACTATAGAATTTGCTCATAGATCGACTCAATACCCCCGGCAATCCAATAACGCATCCGATTCCTTCCCCGATAAAAATCCAAAGATTTATTCCAGGCATCCCCCGCTTCATTTAAACCGTTCTGTATGTCTTTGGGAAGCTCCTTTCAGTTTTAGTACGATTTCCTGGCTCCTGCCGCCATCGTTCAAATGGTGCCCTTTGAGTAAATTTCCAGAATAAAATCGATAGGGCAGAAAAATGTAACAGCGGAATAATCGTCAGGAAGAAATTTCATTGTTCTCCCGCCGAGTTTGAGGTGCCCAATAAAATTATAATTACGCGGTAGTGAGCTTTGCGGAAACACCTGTATCAGCGCCATTGTGGGTGGCATGAGATCAGCCCGCTTGTCCGGCGGGAGTTTCACTCGTCCATCCGAAACAACCTTTGGCATATTCGGCCCAATTCTCCTTTCTACTTTCTCCTGTAACCTCACGCTCCCTGTCTCCGTCGATATGGAGCAGCCGAAAATGTATAGTGATATGCCATTACATTTGCATTCCGGCTCATTATCTACTTCCGGCACTATCTGGCACATCTGATTTCGCGCAAAATATCTCTCGCTGTTCTGTATATCCGATTCCGTGTACAATATCATTATCGGCATAGATACTATATATATCATTGCGCATCTCTTCTACTTTTCCGCGCCCCAGTGCTGCTGCACAAGCTCATCCCAATGTTCCGGCGGAATTCCCGGCGCATCAAAACACATAGCAGCGCGTATTCTGCAATTCCGAAAAACTCCCTTTGCGGTAACCGCACGTTTCCCTCCCTGCGAATGAGCGCTGAGGACCAGTTTATTCTCTTGCATGAACTGCTCGCACCGGGGCAGTCTCATCATCTCCTTCTTCGATTTGCCGTAAGGTATCCCTGCATGTTCAATAAACTTGTCTCTGTCAAGCGGAGAAACCGCTCGTAAGCAAATCCGTCCTTTTTGAAAATGACCGGTACAGTCACTCTCCATATTCGCATTGTCACCCAGGCTGCTCTCGGCGTCCCGCGAAATACTGCTCACGCCTTCTTTGATTCCCTGTCTTTTCACTACCTTTTGTAAATAAAACCGCAGCTGAAATTGCCTTTGCGTCTGTGATAGTGTCTGCTTCCTTTCGCGTGACTCCGTGCGCAATCAGGTCATTGGTATTTTTGTTGAAACTTGTATAGTATATCTTCGCATTTCCAATATCGGAGATACTGGACTCCTCTTTGAGGCAGGCTTCCAGAAGTCGTCAAATCATCTACATCAATCTTATAGATTTGCATTGTCATAGAAAATCCTTGCGTCTTTGACAATATCACTAATAGTTGCACCTTGCTTTTATCATTTTCAGTTTAGGGGAACAGGAAGATACAAGACTTCATGATACTCACCTGGTTTATACCTCTTTTCCCTGGATTCTCGTCCTCATTTGCTTTAGTATTATTCTCTTCTTTGATAATCACATCATCGTCTCATACTACACAGGACTCTACTTCCTCCCAAGAGTATATCGAAATATGAGTCATCCCTCTTTCCCAGCAAAATTATATATGTTGACTGGAATAGGGTCTTCAGTCCATCCATTCCCCTTTCAAATTACGATTTCGCTATCGAATCCCTGCATCCATGTAACATATTATTCCAGTCAACTCTGTATTGCTCGTATCTTTTAACACATCCAATGACACTCGCATGTCATTCCCTCTTTTCATGACTCTCGTATCACGCAAACATTGATATCAGTCTCCACGGGAATATGTCCAAGTGCTACTGATTGTCTCAACTGCGTCGCATTTTGCTACGCCCGTTATAGGTGCTACTGGATATCGCTGACGGCAAGCTCATACGTTCCCGGCTCATGAGATTCGATCAAAGATCTCCCGGAACTTTTCTTCCGCCTGATTGCGCAATACAAAGCTCATATAGTTGTCATGCAGCGTATTCTTCTCATAATCATAGTCAAGGACGATTTCTTCTTTTTCTTCTTTCTTCGGATACTTCTCGGAAGTAAACGCGAGTTCATAGGTATTGCTGGTCGAATAGAAAATATCACTGCCAGATACGTTACACTTCCCTCTCCCTTCGGTGTCAGGGTATCTCCGCATATCGCATACTTTCCCCGCATGTATCTGGTCAGGGCTGATCCAGTTCCTTTTGACTCGGCTTGCGGTGATAGTCATGCCAGCTGAAATAGACCGCAAGAACGCCCAGGCCAAGGATTACTTTTGGGAGATAGCGACACAAAGAGGTCTCTTTTTCCGCCGCTTTCTCTCTACTTGCCTCTGTCTGTTCTCTCATGTCCTGTTGCATGTCTGTTTTCTCCTTCCTATGCCTCTTATCTCATCAGAAGGCAACTCTCATCCGTATTTCCCTCGCATAGAAGCCCCCACCGGTACAGAGCAAGATAGCGAAGCAAATCCGGTATCTCATGACCTGATATCTCCCGCTGACGGATTTCCGCTGCATTATGTGAAACTGACACCCTGCTTTTCTGCTTCCCGGCAAGCAGCCGGTCTTTGAAAAAGTGCTTATCCTGCGTTTCTCCCGCTGTATTTTGCCGGGATGTTCCGGCTGTTTTCGTCTCTCAGTCATCATCATCCTCGTGGTAGGCGTCATCTTCCTCCCTGCATTGCCGCAAGATCGTCTTCTGCCGCCCAAATACAATTTTTCCAGATAGCGCTGGTATCTCTGCTGCGCTTCCAATGCCCGCGCAGAGAATTCTTCCGTTTTTGTCGCATCCGTGCCCGCAGGCTCTCTTCAACCGGATAGGCTCTTTTCATCCTGTTCATCTCCCGCGTGTCCGCTCGCCGCAGTGTACGGATGCGCTGCCCCAGTTGTCCGTTATCCCGCAGCGCTCTTTGCAGCACGCGCAAATCCCGCTCACAGTCGCGAATATCGCTACAACGACAGCTCATGCTTTCCTTCCTCCTCTCTGAATCATCGTCCCGAGTGCCCGGTCAAAGGCCTCCGCCGTGTGGTTGACTTTCGTCCAGCTGTGCGAGCAGCGATTCAGAAAATATCCGAGAGCTGTGAAGCCTGCGCGGATGAGCGCTCCGCAGCCGCTCGGTAGGCACTCTGCATGTCTCCCTGTAAACATCTGCGCGAGGTCTTCATCTACCGCTTGAATCCCATCCCAAATTTCCCGCAATTCTTTCTCCGAGCAAGCCCCACTGATCGTGCAGCAACTGCAAAGCCTCATGCCGTAACTCTATTTTCATGGCCTTCCCTCTCAGCTCTCCGCAGCCGTAAACGCCTCACAAAAGCCTTCGGTTTCACTTTGCAGACACCGTCCTGCCCTCAAGAGCAGCCTCGTCGAGCAAAGTCTGCTTCTCATCCAACGTAGCCTGCATGCCGTCCAGCGCCTGCTCGAGCCGAAAGAGCCGCACAAACCCATCTCTTCCCTTGCCGCTCCAGACGCTCTGATCCATGCCGCGCTCCAGCGTCCCGGATATCCCTGCGCCGCGCAAGCGAGTCGGCGCTGCAGAACATGTGTCTTTTCCCGCGCCGCTTCGAGCTGCGGCAAATTACATAGAGATCCATCTTCCTCCTTTTACGATTCCGACGATGCAAACACTGTGCCTTCGTGAAAACCCGCCTTCGTCATCATTGCCGGGCCAGAATTCGAGATACATGCGGATGTGCTCATTGCTCGCCTTCCACAATTCCGTCCGGTTATCCTTCCTCTTTGACAAGCGGGCCTCCGTGCCCCGCCCGGTACGAGAGCAGCAAAATATAGCTTTTTCGAAGCGGTTTATATTTGGCTTTGCCCAAGCTTCGCGCGAATGCTCTCATAGGCAAAACAGCTCCTCCCGGTTAAATCGGTCTTTGCGGTAATTTGCCTTTTCGCAGGATGTCGTCCAATGTCCAACCGGTATTGACGCCCATTTTTTTGAGCGGCACTTCAGCACCGCGCGATAAATCTCGTCCTGCGTCTTCTGTTTCTCCGGATCCGCATAAGCTCTCTCCGGAGCGCCCAGAGATCCGGCATATAATTTCCGGCTTCCACTCGGCCCTGCACGCTTCCCTCGCGCTGCGGATTGCAGGTCACCACAGCCTTTGCAGAGGCAGTTGCCGTCATACTGTCCCCTGCGCTAACACTTCTGCCATGTCGGCGGCACTGAATTGCTCGTCGTCGACATAATAGAGCAGCAGATTCACACCGAGGTCTCGTGCCTTCAGGAGTTTCCCTGAGTTTTTGGATATCCTGCTTCTTTTCCTTTTCGTCTTTTTCTCACCAGCGCGATGATTTCCTGCTCGTCGACAAGCTGCATATAGGTCTCAAAGCTCGTATCGCCGTCGATTTCTTCGTCGGTCCAGATGTAGGCAACCGGCTCTGCAACCAGTTTCACATGGTCCGCACCGTAAACTTCGGCCAACAGATTTTTGATACTCTGTCTCAACCCGTTCGCGATACACAAAGGACATATAGTTATCCTGTTCCCGCAACGGATTCCCACTGTAATAAACATTGACCAGCTGATTGGTCCCGGCATACCTCTTTGTCTGAAAGGTCGCGGAAAGGGCAGTATGAGGCGCTGTCTTAGGCGTATACTCTGCCTCATAATAAGATGTCAGTGTGTCGCCGTATTTCGCGTATTTCCGGGACAGATACTCGGCTGTCTCGCTCCTTCGCCGCTGCAAGTGCCTCCGAAACCTGCTCATCGGTCTGTACCGCAGCTGTGTCCTTTGGCTGCTTCACCGTACCGCAGCCTCCCTGCTGTGCACAAAAAAACAGCGCTGCCATTGTCAAGGCGACGCCTTCTTCCATCCCTGCGCGCAGTTCTTTTCCCATTCCGCTTTCCCCTTTCAACCATCTGCCTTTCGGCCCGGTCTCTCTCCCGTTTTGCTCGTACGGCGCAATCACTCTTCTGTTTATTTCCCGAAATTCATTCGTAATCTTGTACTATTGAGTCTGTTTTTATATCAACATTCTATGACTTTTTATTTACTTTAGTCAAGCTTTATTCCCGCTTCCGCAAGCCGTCTGCGTTGACTTTCCACGGCTTTCCCGCTATTCTGACAATAAAAAGGAGATTTTTCACAATATGACGCGAGCAGCAACTTATGTCTCTCCCGCGCAGGCTGTCGCCGCCGTGCGGACGGTGATTATATCGACTACGGTTTCGGCGGCAGTTTTCCCGAACTTCTGGACAACGCGCTTGCCGCGCGCACCGGTTCCGTCCGCCGTGTGACTGTGCGCGGCGGTTTGGTCATCGCTCCGAAAATTGCCGTTCTCGAGGCTGATCCGGAGGGACAGTCCTTCCGCTATGAGAGCATTCACCTCGGCGACTACGAGCGGAAACTGTACCGCGCGGGCGCATTGCTTTTGTGCCGATTGCTCTCCGCCTGGTTCCGTTTTTGTATCGGCAGGGAAAATTCCGCTCGGATGTCGCCTTTGTCCCGGTATCCCGTCCGGATGCCGACGGCAATGTGAGTCTCGGCACAGGCTGCTACCTCTGGAAGACCATCATCGACTGCGCAAGGACGGTCATCTTTTGAGATCAACGAGCACCTTCCCTTCCTGCCGGGTGTGGACGGCTCAAACCTCTGCCGCCTCGATGAAGCGGATATGGTTGTCGAGGGCACACATGCGCCGCTATCCGAGCGCACTTACCGCGCGCCTTCGGAGATTGACCGAAGAATTGCGGAGCTCGTGGTGAACGAGATTCCGGACGGCGCCGTACTCTCGCTCGGCGTCGGCACGGTTCCGTTTGCGATTGCCTCTGCCCTCGCGGACTCCGACAAAAAGACCTCGGCTGCCACACCGGCACCATCAGCGATGCTTATCGGAAAGCTCCCACCTCGCGGGCAAGCTAACGAATGCAAGGAAGGAGTTCGACACCGGGCGCAGCAGCTTTAATCTCGCGATGGGCAGCTCAGACTTTTACGACTGGCTCCGCGAGAATCCGGACTTGTTCCGCCCGGACTCGATTGACTACATCCACGACCCGGCGCGCATCGGGAAACTTAGCCGCGTCATCAGCATTAACGGCGGCGTACAGGTGGATCTCATGGGGCAGGAGAACGCCGAATCGGCAAACGGCATGCAGCTCTCGGGCATCGGCGGTCAGATGGACTTTCTCGAGGGCGCGTTCCGCTCGGCAGGGCGGCTGCGGCTATATCTGCATCAATTCCTCCCGCCTCACCAAGGACGGCGTCAGGAAGTCGAACATTCTCCCCTTTCATTCCCGGGCGGCAGCACGGTCTCGCACCGCGCACGCTGATTGAGGCAGTCGCAACCGAGTACGGCATTGCACATCTCGCGGGCAAGAGCCTCGCCGAGCGCCGCGAGGCCATGATTGCGATTGCACACCCCTGACTTCCGCGATGCGCTTCGCCTTGAAAAGCCGGATCTCTCGCTCTTTTCTCTGACGCGGGCGCAAAGGAACCGTGCTCATGAATTTCAATTTACTGCTGATTACACTGATTATTTTTTTCCTGTATCTTCTTCAATAAAAATCTCGTTCCGTTTCGGCATTCCGACTCTTTGTCTTTATTCTCCTCGGAATGGCCTTCGGAAGCGACGGCTTTGCGCGCATTTCCTTCGATAACTTTGCGCTCTCGGAGACAGTGTGCTCTGTCGCCCTGATTTTCATCATGTTTTTACGGCGGTTTCGGCACCACTGGAAAAATGGCGCGCCCGGTGGCGCGCCAATCCATACTGCTGTCGACGGCGGGCGTGTTTCTGACCGCTCTCTTTCTCGGGCTCTTCCTCTTTCTCCTCATTCGGCGCGAACTCTGGCTCTGCTTTCTGACCGGCTCAACCCTCGCCAGCACGAGACGCGGCCTCCGTCTTCTCGGTGCTCCGCTCCCGGAAACTGGACTTAAAAGAGAATACCGCCTCGATTCTGGAACTCGAGAGCGGCAGTAACGACCCGATGGCCTACATGCTGACACTGGTCTGCCTCTCCTTTCTGACAGGCAAGGCCGATGTCGGCAGCATACTCCGCCTCTTGACCGCGCAGCTTGTCTTCGGCATCGCAATCGGCGTGCTCTGCGGCCTTCTGTCCCTACCGCATTTTTAAAGAGCGTTTCCTTTGAGGTAGACGGCTTCGATGTGATTTTCATCGCGGGCATTGCGCTCTTTTCCTATGCGCTCTCCGCGGCGCTCGGCGGAAACGGGTATCTCTCGACCTACCTGACCGGCATCATCCTCGGAAATGTGAAAATGAGCGGCAAGAAGAACATTGTCCACTTCTTTGACGGGCTGACCGGCCTCATGCAGATAGCGGTCTTTTTCCTGCTCGGCCTGCTCGCGACGCCCTCGCTGCTCCCGGGCGTTCTGGTCTCCGCCGTCTCGGTGTTTCTGTTCCTCACCCTGATTGCACGCCCGCTCGCGGTGAAACTCCTGCTTCTGCCTTTCCGCGCGAGCAAGGGACAGAGCCGTCTCATCTCCTTTGCGGGGCTCCGCGGAGCCTCCTCGATTGTCTTTGCGATTATGGCGGTGCAGACCTTAAAGAGCGACACACGCTTTTTCCACATCATCTTCTTTGTCGTTCTGCTCTCGCTCCTCTTACAGGGCAGTCTCCTGCCATTTGCAGCGCAGCGCTTTGACATGATCGACTTAAGCAACGATGTCATGAAGACTTTCACCGACTACAGCGAGGAGCTGCCGGTACAGTTCATTCAGCTCACACTCGCCGAGGACAATGAGTGGGTCGGGAAAACGCATTTTCGAGCTTTCCCTGCCACTCCAGTTCCTGTTTCTTCTCATTGTGCGCGGCGAGCAAAAGCTGGTTCCGAAGGGCAGCACCTGCTGGAAGCAGGCGACTCCTGATTCTCTGCGCCCCCGCAATCCAGACGCGAAACGCCATGCAGCTCTCGGAGATTGAGATCGATAAGTCGAGCGAATATCTCCACTGCCGCATTCGGGACATAAAATTACCGCGCGGAGAGATTATTTTTTTCTCATCCAACGCGGTAATCAAAGTATTATTCCGAACGGTCAGACCGAAATTCTGGCGGGCGATGTTCTCATGCTGACGCGTCTCAAAGAGAAGACGCGCCCTTCTCGCCGACCGAGCGGAGCTCCAGCATGAGGTCAATGAGTCCGACCCGGTACCCGGCAGCCGAAAAAGACAGCGCCTCTCTGCCTCTTCTCAAAATGCTGAGAGGCAGCTGCCCGGGCTCGAGGAAAAAGTTTTTCTCGCGAGTGTTTCCTCGCAGGCGTCAAAATCCGCGAGGCGATAAAAAGCCTCCGGGAAAAATCTGTTTCAGTGCTTTTACAACTGCCTCTCTCTGCCGCCGCTTCCTCTTTCAGGAAAAAAAGCGCAGGGAGAGCTTTTTCTGCACATAGCGCCCGCAGCGCATCACGCTCCGCCAGAATCTCGTTTGCGATATGTTCGCTCGGCTCTTCGCCCGGAGAAAGCAAAAATTCCATCGCAAAGGGACTTTCGTTTTCAATCCCGCCGATTGCCGGCAGCCGGATGTCGCCGAGCAACTCCTCCGTGCGAACTTCCGGGAAGCCTGAGCGTAAGCTCTTTTTCCGCGCCGCCCGCAGAGTGTGAAAGCAAGCCGCTTTCCGTAGGCGTTTCCGTTCGGCAGGCGCTTTTCGGTGAAAAGCTCATAGTCGCCGTCCGGCAGGCGCAAGGTGAGACAATTCCCTTCCCACGCTCTCTTCTCGAGATCCAGCTCTTTTCCGTTTCCGTAGAGCGTCCAGTGCTGCTCGTAGCGGAGCTCTGCATCGCCCTTCCGGAGCAGCAGCACATTCCGCGCGACATCCTCCGCGCAGAAGGGATGGAAAGCACCGTCCTCAAAGTAGAGCGGCGCGCCGTCCTCTTCCCTGCGCTTTACCGCAATGCCGCTGCCGCGGAGTGTCCGAAGCGCCGTGAGAATTTCCGCCTCGCTCCGACTGCCCTTTGCGAGGCTGCGCCGCGCCGCCGCAAGCGCCGCCGCCGTGCTTTCCCCGCGGAATGCTGCGAGCGGCTCAAGGCCGAAACGCTCCGGCAGTATGCCCTCGAGAAAGGCTGCGACCGGCACCCGCTTCCGGTGTCGCATGGCCGCCTGATACTCAGGCTCCAGCAATTCTTCCCGCACATCGATCATATCCTTTTTCCGAGAGCGAGGCGAGAAACGCCCGCCGGTACATGCCGCTCTTCCGGCGTCACGGCGCGCCGCAAAAAGGCTGCCGTGCGATCGCGCCGCGCCGCGCGCTTTGCCTGTAACTGTTCACTGCAATGCGCGAATTTCCGGGCGGCAAGCGAAATCTGTTCCGCGCTCGCCCGCGGTGCAGTGCGCACGCCGTTCGGCGCAAAGAAGCGGAAGGCCTGCTCGGCCGCCTCTGTTTCGCATTCGGACTCCGCAATGCGCTGACTGCCGCTCCGGAGATCCAACATTGCGGCGCGCGTCCCCTGCTTTCCCTGAAAAACGCAGGTAGACACTGCCCTGTCCGAGCGAGGCTCCTTTTCCCTGCCCGGTTCCGGCACAAAGGTCGCAATCATCCTGAGTCCCGCACTGTTTAAGAGATAGAGTGTGACCCGCTCGGCCGTGTCTGCCTGAATGCGGAGCTTCACCGCATCCGCGTAGCGGGACAGCTGGTTTAAGTAGAGTAAACCGTTGTATTCGCCGATATATTCCTCATTTCGAAGCGCTGCCGCATCGAGCGCTGCCTTTCCGCCCGGCAACAGCGGATAGAAACGCGAGTGCACAAGCATGGCGCGACCTGCCGCCGCGACAAACCAGCCCGTGTCATCCAGTTCGCCCGGCTCGCAGGCGCCCGCAAAGTGCCAGGTGCCGTCCACCCAGTACTCGACCCAGGCATGATTGTCCTCGCAGTGCGCCCACCACGGCGCATAGACCTGGCGCGCCGGAATGCCGACCGCACGAAGCGCATTGACATAAAAAACCGATTCCTCGCCGCAGCGCCCCTGACCGGACTCCAAAAAGCCGGCCGCGGAAATGGTTCTGCCGTCGCTCGACACATAGCTGCCCTCTGCCGCGCAGGCATAATTGACCGCGCGCGCAAGCGCCGTGCCGGTCAGTGCTTCCTCGCCGTTCTCCCGGAGATGCGCGGCAATGCACGCCGCGAGCTTTTCCCGCACCGGGCGGAGCTCCTCGTTGTTCACACGCGGCAGAAGCACATACTGGAGGAAGTAGCTCTCGGGAGCGCCCGTACCTCTGCCCGCTCGCGGTAAAGCGTAAGCGCCGGGCAAAGGAAGAGAGCAGCGTCTCCGGCGAAAAAAATCATAGCCGCAGAGATCCGCCTCCGGCAGCACGGCATAGAGATAGCAGAGTGCCGTTTTTCTCCCGCGGTCATCGGGCCTGCCATAGCGAGCGACTCCCGATACCCTTTTTCGGAGCGCCGCACTTGTCCGCATCCGCGCGAAGAACGCAGCTTGAATCTCTGTCTCCGTTTCATGTGACGGTCTCCAGTCGGACGGACAACTCTCCCGCTCTATGTTATCCAAAACTTCCCGGGCGCGCGCAACCTTTGCGGCCGAGGTCACGCTCCGGCTGTACTCACTGAAGCCCGGCAGTCCCATCGAGACCCCTTCCCGCCGGTATACCATCGGGCTGTCCACCGTTTCCTTCCCGGACATATGGTAGCGAGAATTCCGGTCGACCGATAAAGTGTCGGAATATTCTCCGCCGAGACGCCGGCGCCCGCCATGAGGCGCACTGTCTTTGCCTCTCGCTGCAATGCGGCGAGCTGCTCTCTGCCCTCCGCCGCCGTATTCGCCTGTCCCGAAGTCAGAATGCGCGCAATGCCGAGTTCCTCCGCCGTGCGGAGCGCATCAAACGGATCCTTGCAGAGATCGAAGCAGCGGTGCAGTGTGACCGGCTTGCCGCCGCAGTACTCCATCAGCGCCGCAATCCGATCGCGGTCCAGGCTGCCGTCCGGCTTCAGTATGCCGAGCACAAAGCCGTCCGCACCGGCCGCCGCAAAGCGCTCTGCCTCCGCCTGCAGCGCAAGACATTCCTCCTCGCTGTAGCAGAAATCACCGAAGCGCGGTCTCAGCATCACAAAAAGCGGCAGTGTCACCTGCCGCCGCACCTGTTCAAAGAAGCCGAGCCCCGGGGTGATGCCGCCGATTTCCAGACTGCCGCAGAGCTCAATCCGGTCGGCGCCGCCCCGCTCCGCCGCGATACCGGACTCCACGCTGTCAATGCAAACCTCCAGTTCAAAAAGCCTTCTTCCCGTTTTTCCTGCACCTTACCTTTCCTCCAGCTGTCATATTTTAAAGCAAGAACACAAAGATCAACGCGAGAATTCCGGCGATCACAACCACCGCACCGGCCAGAATACTCACGCCAAAGCCAACGATACCAATCACACCGAGCAGCAAATAGCCCAAAACGCCGAATGTCAGGCTGAGCGCTTTTCCGATCACCCGGAACAAAAAGTCCCGTGCACTTCATAATGAGCCACATGAGCACGACAAAAAAATAAGAAACGGCATGGTCCTACCCTCCCTTACGAATTCAAAAAAATTTCATGTTCGGCCAGAGCCTCCGGATTCTGTCATCCGGATAATAGCGGTCAATGAAGGCCTCAATGACATTTTCCGCCTTCGGCTTCGCCATGCGCGCGTGTGCCCGCACCATGACAGCGGCTGTGACAGCCATGTCACAGCCGAGAAACACCGCGATACCCCAGCCGAGCACCAGACCGAGTATCGGGTTGATCCGCTCGATTCGCGCCGAGAGCGGCGGATAGGCGAAGCGAATCCAGAGCACCGCAAGCAGCCCCCAAAAACACATAAACGGCACATTGGTTCTCCCGTCGATGTTCAGCGGAATGCGGCTGTAATCCCAGAACTTCATGCCGAAAAACGCCTCGGTAAACACCGAGCAGAGATACTCGAAGGCGCCGCCGAAGAAAAAGCCGGTCAGAAAAATACTGAACACATTCTGTCTCTCGATGCGGGACAGCACCAGCGTCAGCACAACGGCGCCGAGCCCCCAGACAATGCTGAACGGGCCGAGCACCAGACTGGAGCGCCGCATCCAGACCCCTGCCGTGAAAAAGACATAGAGAGTCTCAATGCCGTCCCCGATCATAGCGCAGAGAAACAGCATCCATACCAGCTTCTCGAAGTTAATGCCCCGCGCGAAGACAATGCCCTGCGCCTTTAATTCCTGTTCCGCGGCCTCAATGCCGCTCCCCTCCGACTGCCGGAGGCTCGGATAGCTGCGGTACACCCGCTCCCAGAGCTGCTCACTGAGCCGTTCGCCGAGCTTTTTCTTATGTTGCTGCAGAAACTGCCGTTCCGCAGACATCGGCAAGTGGCGCGCAAGCACCGAGACGAGCAAAAGATCCACAAATAGCAGGCCGGAGAGCACCAGCGCTGTGACATGCACGATAAGCGGCGGCAACAGAGAAATCAGTGAAAATAAGAGCGGCTGCACCACAATGACCAGTGACTCGTAGACTGCCGCAAGCAGTACCGCCCAGAGAAAGCGCAGCTTAAAATTGGGGCGCAGCCGGAGCTTGCCGAGCGCCGCTCGCTTTTTGCGAAGCACTCTCTCCGCAATTCCCTCTCCGAGGTAGCCGATTGTCAAGGTCATGACAAGCGCAAACACAGCCTGCGAACGGTACGGTATGTCGCCGCTGCTCACAATGATCAGAATGACCATCGCCGTACCGTGCGACAGTAACAACGGCAAATCCAGAATGCCGCAGTTCACAAAGCGCTGCCGCCGCAGACTGAAAATCAAGGTCTCAAGCACCCAGGCCGCAAACGCATAGAAAAAGAAATACAGCACGAGATCCGTTCCGTTAAATAAGCGCATGGCGTTCCCTCACTGTATTCATCTCTCTCTCACTTTTTTTCAGCGCCAGGCCGTCATGATAGGCCTTGCCGACCACCGGCCCGATCACGCGGTAGCTCATGCTCGAAATGTCGAACATGATGGGGCGCAGCTTATCGTAGTCCACCTTGCCGTCCGTCAAGACCGCTTCATCTGCCTGCATCGCCACAATCTCGCCGACCAAAAGGCCGGTCTCATCGCTGTAACTTTTCACCCTGCACTCTAAGGTGACCGGATACTCTTCGATAATCGGGAGCGTTCACATGCGCGCTCTTCCTCACATGGCAGCCCGCTTTTTTTCGATTTTATTGATCTTGTTGCCGCTCTCGACGCCGAAAGTAATCGGAGATGACCACCGTGCTCTCGGTTGCAAAGGCGACCGTAAAAGCCGCCGGTCTTCTTTAAATTATCCGTGGTCTTATGCTTTGCGAGCTGGATCGTAATTTCCCCGTAGTCACTCTGCATGCCCCAGGCTGCATTCATTGCATTCGGGACACCGTTCTCATCGTAAGTTCCGATAATGAATACGGCCTCCGGCGTGATAATCGACTGTTTTCGCATTGAATTCCCGCTGCATACGCCTTTCCTTTCCGAGCGCCCGACACGAGCTTCTCTCAGCCTGTTATAGCAGGTCTATCACAATCTTGCAATGCGAACCGCCCCCCGCACGCGTTCCAGCATGGTCTCGATGATCCAAACACACCGCGCGCAAAGCCGCGACGCACGAGTTCCTCCGGTACATAGCAGTCAAACTTTTTCAAAAACCGGGACCTCGCGCTCGTGAAGCAACTCTTCCGGCGCAAAGTCTTTTTCAGCCTCGTCGAGCAAAAATCTCAAAGAACTCCTCTTCCCCGACCTCCATCGAAAAAGATCATATAATACGGCCGCGCGGAGGTGAAGCCCCTGAGACCGAGCCTCTCCTTACAACGCAGCTTTAAAAAGCGCTCCAGCGCGAGAAAGGCATAGCTCCCGAGCCAGGGAAAGAGCGCCCATATTTTTTCACCGAGCGGCAAGAGCGAAGTCTTTTTGAGCCGCGTGCGCGCCGCCAGCGTTCGCGCTTCCAAAGCCGCCCCGCCGCATTCCGCTGCAGAGTACGGGATAGACCTGATCTTCCAGGAGCGTCTTTCCGCATGCGCTCCAGAATACGCGTTTCGATCGCGCCCAGGAACATCGCCGAAAGTAGGCCGGGAACCCTGCCCTTGATTAAGGTGCAGAGCACGGTGTGTGCCTTATGATCCACCTCATCCACGGCCCAGACCCGCCCCGCAATCGCGATTTTTTCGCCGGCGGGCGGCGGCTTCACAATGGTGCCGAGGGTCTCGCTCCCGGTTCGAACCGTGTACTCCACATTCTCCTGAAAAACCGCATAGAACTTGTGGTTGTTACCACACGCTCTCCGCGATGCCGATGATGAGCCCGCCTTCCGCCGTGCGGTTGATGTGGTCTATGCGAAGTAAATGCTGTAAGAGAAGGCCGTATTCCTCCTTCCGGATGCGTTCAAACGGCGTGAGCGTCAAGACGCGGCGCGCAAGCTCCCGGGGCGTGAGTTCCCCCTCCGAGGCGAGCGTACTCATGGTCTGGTGGTAGAGGAGACTGTAGGGCAGACGCCGTGTGTCCGGCGGCTCCACATAGCGCTCCTCCGCGTAGAGCTGCACCAAGGCAATGCCCTGTAAGAGATACCAGGGAAAGGCCTCGGGGAGCGAAGCCCGCGCTTCGGCGGGCTCTTCCCGCATCACGAACCAGAGCTCCGCGGGGCACCGCGCCGCCCCTGTTCTGCCGAGCCTCTGCAAAAAGCCGGATACCGTAAACGGCGCATCGAGCTGAAAGGCACGCTCCAGCCTGCCCACGTCGATGCCGAGCTCTAAGGTCGCCGTCGCGCAGATGCTCTTTAAGAGTCCGCGCGCTGCATCTCCTCCTCCGCGCTCTCGCGATAGGAGGCCGAGAGGTTTCCGTGGTGAATGAGGAAACGGTCCGGTTCCCGCATGGCCTCGCAGTACTGCCTTAACTCCTGGCATACAATTTCACACTCCTCGCGGGAGTTCGTAAAATGAGGCACTTTTGCCGGCGCTGTGGGCGTAAATGTAGCCGAGTCCCGGATCCGCCCTCCCGCGGCGCGCTCTCTAACGCCCGGTCAAGCGGCAGCGTGGGAAAAGCGCGTATCCGCTGCGCCCGACTGCGGCCCTGTCTTCCAAAAAGTGCTCAGGTGATAAGCGCCAGTGCTCTTTGCCGGGCTCCATGCGCGGAATCGCGGTCGCATGTCCGCTTCCCGCCGCGAGCAGGCGCCCCACTTCCTTTGGGTTACCTATGGTCGCGGAGAGCCCGATTCGCCGCGGCCTGCATCCCGAGAGACGCATGAGACGCTCAATCAGGCAAAAGGTCTGCCGCCCGCGGTCCTGCCGAAGCAGCGCGTGAATTTCATCGATCACGACAAAGCGTAAATCCGAAAAGAGTCGGAACCGCCGCCTTTCGATGAAGAAGCAGGGCTTCCAGCGACTCCGGCGTAATCTGCAAATATCCCTCCGGGTGCTTGATAAGCCTCTCCTTTGCGCTCCACGAGGCATCTCCGTGCCACTTGGTAACCCGTATGTCCGCGCGCTCGCAAAGCCTGTCGAGGCGCTCAAACTGGTCGTTGATTAACGCCTTCAAGGGCGCAATGTAGAGCACACCGACCGAAGCAGAGGGCTCCTCCGAGACAGGGTTAAAATCGGAAAACAAAAGCAGCCTCCGTCTTTCCGGAGGCTGTGGCCCGCTGAAACAGCAGGTTATCCCCGCTGTTAAGAGCACATCTCCCGCCGCATTCTGCACGGCGCGAAGCGACTGCCAGCGCTCGCGGTAAATAAAGTCCTGAATGAAGGGCGCATAGCGCCGAAAGATATCCATGCACTGTCCTCAGAAAGGAAAAATCAAAGGCGCATCGTCCCCGCCGCCCGTTTCCTTAACTCGCTCGCAACACTCTCTATGCCGCGCTGCCCGTTTCCGGCTTAAGCAACTGCTCCATGCTGCTCTCCGGTTCCCGGTGCAGCGCGTCAGAAGAAAAATAAAGTCGCGCGTCATCTCCCGCGGTGTAATCTGTGCGCTCGCCCCGACCCGCGCATAGCAGGTCCGCACAAAGAGCTCCAATTCGTCGGCGCGGAAGCACCGTGCATCCCCGTAGAGCGCCGCGTGTATGGCAGAGAGCTTCTCCGTAAGCACCAGCATCTCCTCCGGCGTGAGCGCCTCGAGGCGGAGCACCGGTGAAAACAAATCCTTGCTGCCCGCCCGGGAAAAGCGGCTCTCCGCAAGCCGCGAAGAGAGTGCCTCGTAGCTAAAGAGGGCCGCGGCGCTATCCTCGAGCGCCTCGGCGTGGCTCCCATCCAGATGCTGATGTGCTGCGCCTTTGCCCTGCATCATGTCGTTGTACATGGTGAGCAGCACCTCGTAGTTATACTGTCTTGCAATCGCATTCCGGTATCTTTGCAGAGATTCGCCGCCTCATCGAGCAGAATCAGTGTGCCGCAGCAGCCCGCGCGGCGAAAAGAACTGCAGAAGAGTTTGATGTAATCGTACCAGTTCTCAGTCGCTCTACAATGAGGTTGATGCCGAGCGCCTCGCGCTTCGCGCTTGTTCTCATACTCCCGCAGAAACCACTTGGTATCAGCTCCCTTTTTCTCATCGTCGCCCTCCGCCCCGCGAGATAATAGCTCCGCAAGAGCTGGCAAATTCAAAGCCAGTGCACCATGTCTGCGCAACGCATCGACTCGCGGCCGCAATCTTCTTTTTCGACCAGCGCAAAGAAAGCGCTGTCCTCCGGAAGCCGCCCTGTTCCTCTGCGGCTTCCTGCCCGCCTGAGAGACCCAGCGGTCTCAAAAATAAGCGCAGCGCACCGCCTTCCGGCAGTCTTGGTCGCGAGGTTCGCAATCAATCTCGCGGTGGTGGCCAACCCTGCCCCTTGCTGCCCTCGCAAACGCCGCTCGGGCGATAAATCCCGCATCCGCGACCACAAAGCCTGTCTCAAAGACATAGTTTCGCATGGTCTGCAAGAGAAAAACTCTTGCCCGCGCCGTACTTTCCGATCAGAAAAACGAAAAGGAAGCGCCGCCCTCGCAATGAGTTCCGTGTCGCGAAAGCAGCGCCGCAATCTCCTCCTTCCTCCCGACCGCAATGTACGGAAAAGCCGACGCGCGGCACCACCGCCGCTCTGCAGGGAATTTAAAATTGCCTGTGCAATGCGCCGCGGCACAGCGCGTTCCGTATCACTCATTTCTCTGTCTCCCATAATAAGTCTCAGCTCTTCCCGGTATCGGCAGGGAAAAGTTCTCCTGCGGACTCAAGGCAAATATCCTGAAAACGCTCATACAGTTTCTCATTGACCCGCTCGGCAAAGAGGCTGGTCAAACAATGCGCCGCGCGCAGTTCCGCGCACGCTCTCCCGCAGAGCAAGGGCCGCAAGGCGGCGCGTTCGAGCGCATCAAGATTTCTGTTCTTTCCGTTTGGTCTGTTTGCTCCGTTTCACTTCCGTTTGCAAGCTCTGCAGGCGTTGCACCGGCGCTGCAACGTGAATCCTCGGTTTCGACTCATCGTGCCTTCGTAGCCCCTGCTTGCCCGCTGCGCGAGGCACGCACAGCACGGTAGTCCTCTGCCACTCCGCACTGCACACAGCCGACTCGCTGCACATGCGCTGCGGTCTGTATCGCTCTCCTCAGCCGTTATATAGCTCTCGCTAAGACCGCAATGCCTTCAGCGCCCGCCGCCTAGCTCTGCCCGGCCTGGTCTCTGCCTCCGGTGAGCAGGGCCGCCGTCGTGATCTCGACGCTGCGCGTATGTCCGCGAGCTTCCGCCAGCACGGGAACCGCCGCTGGCTTTTGCGCCGCTTCCATAGCGCAGCAACTTGCAATAACCTGGCAGCACGCGCAGACGCCTCGCAGTGCGATATCCTGCGCTGCAGACGCGGTTTTCGAAGCCTCTGCCGCGCAGAAAACGAACGCGCGAAGCGCCAGTATCCGCCTCTTTTAAGAAGGCAAAGAACGCTTGCTTGTCAAACTGCTGCCGCAAATAGCAGTATTCCGTACAGCCGTTTCCCGTCGCCGCCGAAACTGCGAAGCTCGTTCAGTTGATAGGAAAAGCCTTGTCGCGTTCTAAACCTCCTTAAGCCGCGGCGCCAGGGCTTCCACTCGCGCGCACCGGTTTCGAAACAGGCCGCAAATAAAAGCGGCAAACTTCTCGATTGCGGCATAGTAAACGCTTCCCCGATCCCTGGCGCTACGCGCTGGTTGCTTCTTGCGCTGCTCCGCGACCGCAAAAAGCAGCATGTTCTGCTTCCGGCTCCCAGCACGGTGAGCGCCTCGTTCCAGTGGCGCGGGATCGCGCATGCACGCGCCGCATCCACACGGTTTAGCCCGTATTCAAAGCGCCAATTTTAAAATTCCGCTGCTGCGCGTCGCCATGTGGAAAAATAGGCGGACGCAAAACGCCTCAGCCGTCGGCTTTCGCGCGACACCAAGCTTGACTCGCGGGTGAATGCCGAGGCATCGCAGTGCGGAGCTCTCCTCCTGCGAAGCGCTGCGCGCCAGGTGAAATAACGCGACTCGTTCGGCGTCAAATCACGTCTCGTGATTGACGGCATTCAGTGCCCTGGGGACAATCGTCCTGCTTGGCCCTCCGCGGCCGCGCCCATGAGTGAAAGTCTCGCAGGCGTAGTTACTCCCGCGCGGAAGCTCACTGCGGGTATAGCGTCTCATTGTATACTTCCACCTTCTCTTGCCCTTCCTCCGCAGATCGAATACGTGTAACTGAGAATGCTCGCTCCGTTTCGCGCCGAAGCGAACTGACCGGCGGCCTGGCATGCGGTGAGGCCGATCGCGGCAGCTCGCGAACACGCGCTGTGCTTATTCGTGCTCCCTGTTCCGCTTGCATCCCGCCGCATGACAGCGCAATCCACTTTCCGCTTGCCGGGGAGACTAAGACCGAAGTTCCGGCATCTCCGCCGCTTGTGCAGCTCTTCGATATGATGGCGCTCTGCATAATTTGTGGTTCAGTGGTCACGCGTAATTTCAGAATATATGTTTGGTTTGGTGTACCCAAAACATTTCCCCTTCAAGTTTCCTCCTCAAACCAAGCGACCGCTCGCACCCAGCGACCGTCACCATGTTCCAATTTCGAAACAGCTGAAGGAAAAAACTCTTCGCAAGCCCCAGATTTGAGATTCTCGATATTCACGATATCCTTCTCGCGGGTGCTTCGCCTTGCAGATCCCATGCAACGGGTCGAGCCGATCACATCAAAACCGATGCCCCGCGCCCCGAATTACAAAGTCGAGCGCTTCTGGGCGGGCGGTCGCCGAAATAGCCACTCCCCATGCTGTCCCAGCCGAGATAAAAGAGCGAAAGTCCGCCTTCGGCTTCCCGCTAAGTTGTGAACAGCGTTCTCTTCCTTTCCTTCAGGCTGCTGCAATCAATCACAAGCGCCTTGCCGATAAACTGCGACGCGAATTCCGTCCAGCGTGGTTGCGCCCGGAAGAGATGTGCGCGGGTCCATGTATGTGCTGCCGTGTGTGTACATCTGCATCGGGTTTTGTAAGCCGTCCTCTTCTAGGTGTTCGCGGAATCAGCAGGCGTCCGTTCGGGACCGACAGCATATCTTGCGATGGTATGGGTTAAATCAATGACTCTCTTTCTTTCCTCTCTTCTGCTTTCTTCCGCAGCTAAGCATCGCAGCTCCGGAACTCAGCCGCACTGAACGACAAGAGGCGCAGCGTCTCAGCTGCCGCCTTTTCCGGTCACCGGCGCACGGTAGGTCAAATCTTCACTTCCGGAAGTGCCTTTAGGCAGGGCGTTCGAAACCACCAGGTATCGCGCAGAGGCCGATGAGCTCAGTTTCCGCTTTCCCGCGCCGCGGGCTCTTTCCCAACCGCCGCAGTTCGTAAACCAAAACGCCGCCAAAGATACGAGTCTTTCGGAATCAGCGCCGCAATCTCCATCAGCTCCGGCGTGTTTCGCAGCTGATGTGCTACGGTAATGCCCTATTCAGATAGTCCTCGCCGTTTTGCGTATCCGCGTCACAGGTACATCCTCCGGCGCATAGCCCTGTGATTTTCTCAACCGCTAGGGACTGTAGCTTTGCTTCGCCGTTCCGAGTGCGCCGTCCAATAAGTCGCGCTGCATGTCAATGACCACTAAGATTTCGCGCAGATTCTCTCTTTTATCTTTAAACCATCTAGGAATCAGGCTATCGTTACTAAAATCTCGTTGCCGCGTCACACAGCGGTTCGGCAACCTTCTTCGAGGCTGTTTCCGTTCTCCATCGAACTCTCCGAAAGGCGCGCCGCGGCGAGCGACGGTTTCTTCGCCACGCATAGCCGAGCGCCAACAGCGCGTGGGCTCGCTGTCTCCGCCGCCTCCGCTCCCCATCCGCCGCAAAGAAACGCCACAGGAGTGCAATCCGAGTGCCGTCGCCTGCGAACACACATGATTACCGTCTGTGCACCGACCGCCGCTGTGCCAAGTTTCCGTGACCCGCTGGTGCGTCGTTAGTTACGCGGATAGCGCACAATCGGCGATGTGATCGAGATCATCTACGCCGCCTCCCGCATCACCCGTCTCGAACCCGTAGATAGTGGCGCGTTTTCCGGCAGCATGGGGAATGCCGCCGCTCGTTCCCGCCTCATGGCCGCATGACCCTCTCCTTTGCTTTTCCTCACCGACAAAGTGCCCAAGGCTGCAAGTTCTTTGCGGACGGCGTATGCCTCCGCACAATCTCTTCCAATTGCTCTTTGGTAGCGTCGTAAAATGGCTTACGCGCGCCTGATTGCCTCATCGCTGCCTCCTCAAAGGAAATCATGTATAAAGTGGGCCCTTCGCGCGTCCGGGTTAACAGATCGGCGTTGCTGAACTGCTAAAGTTCTTGCAAGCGGAGCTTCTGGTGGTAGAACGACGAAATCCCGCTCTTGGATGATGCGACTTCTCCCGAAGTGATTCCTGCCATGAATTCGGCGACTGCTGCTTCCAGTGCCTCGCCCTCGGCGATACCATCCACCGCGCCGAGGCAAACTGCTGGGAAAAACGCTGCGAATTTCGCGCCGTCTCCGCCACCTACTATCTGTTGAGCAGCGAAAAGTACTCTCGCAGGCGCGCGGTCGGTGCGCCGCCACAGTTCCATGCTGGATGCGCTGATTGCGAGCAGCTGCCGCAGCGTCTGGCGCTCGGCTCCTGCGGCGTACTGGAAGCCGGAGAATGCCTTTCTGGTGCCGACCCGCGCGCTTCGCGACAGGGCAGCTCTACCACTATCTGCCCGCTTCCCGCTATATCGAACTTGACAGCGAAGTCCTTGCGACCATAGAGAGCGCGAGACAGAAGGCCTCCCTTTGTCCCCCTGACGAGTACCAGCTGCCTTTAGCGAGACCAAGGATATGGTCGCATACCGCCGGCAAGGGCTGTCTCTGCGTCGAGATGGAGTGTGCGGCACCGCCGCCTGCCCACCTTCGCGGCGCTGCCTTCGGACAGCTGTCTTGCAGACACTCTCTCGCCTGCATCCGACCGATGCCCAAACTTCGGGCGTGCTGCCTGGTACGCCTCTTACTCGGGCTGCGCATCTTGCGGGAATGTAAACGCGCCATGTTTCTCTGACAGAAAAGAGGTTCCATGTCCGAACGCCGCACTGAACGATGACTTCGCCGTACTCCGCCGTCGCGGAAATTCCGGAGGACAGGGTTGCTACCTCTGACAGACACGCTGATCGGATTTCAAACGCGCGCCTGGCGCGCTTTGAATATGCGGAATATTACGGCGACTTCCCTGTCACCGTGTGGTGAAACCACAGGCCGCCTGGTGCCTGTTAATAACAGCTACGCTCTTACAGGCAGAAGGCGTTGCGCTAATCGACGCAACCTCTCAAAAATATCAGTGGGATATGTGACCCTTGTTATCCTACTTTCTGCACTTGCAGACAAACGGCTTATCTCAGTTCTTTCTGCCGGTTCTGAACCCCAGTGCGGCGGTTCCGTCCCAGCCGAATAGCCGACACCAATCGAATCATGGCATACCGATCCAGAATATTGGCTTCCCGTGTCCGCTGGAATGCATCCACGAATCACGACCGAAACCGGATCCTGCTGGCCTTGGGCGGTGGCGATATTTCCTGCCCCGAGCACGAAGTCTCGAAACGCTGTCTAGCACCTCTTTGTGCCATCCGGTCTGGTCATGCGCAGAACAGCGTCTCCAGTTCCTCCGCGCGCACTATCTGCCGCACTCATCAGAGCTGTGTCCTTGAGCGGCGGAAAGTCCCTGCCGGTGCTCTCTCGATTCACAAGCTCAATCACCTGATCCTCGTAGCTCTTCCGGAGAAGCCGAATCGTTTCCGCATTCGAACGCTGCCAAGTGGCATGCATCATCCGCGGATCGCATCGGTATTGTCGGTGACAAGTGCGACTGACAGTCGTAGTCTGCCCTTTTTGACTGCGGCCGATGAAGTACGCCGTTGCCATCGACATAATAACCGTCCGGCGCAAGCTGTTTGTAATACGCGCCGCCGTCTGCGGATCAGGTAATACCAGTTACCGTTCACATTAACCCAGCCGACACGCATCGCACTCGCTTCCGGTGTCCATGAAGTACCAGCCGCCGCCATCCCGCACCCAGCCGGTCTCCATGTATCCGGCGCTGTCCATACTGTACCAGGTGCCGTTGATCGAAAGCCAGGAAGACTTCACATAGCTTCCTGTTCAGGAGCTGATACCACCAACCGCGGCTGTCCCGATTCCAGCCGTAGTTGCCGGTCAAAAACAGGCGTAGCTCACCGCATCGTACCGAGTGTCACTGCCGCCGCAAGGAAAACGTTCTTCTTCATCTCTGCCCCCTGTTCTGAAACATCGATTAATTTCTGGCAACTTAGCAGTTATCATTCTCATCACGAGCCGAACAAATGAAAGGCAGGCTTCCTCCCGGCATCAGTAACATCTCGCCAGATGCATCACGATGAAAGTCCCAGCCGAAAAGCAGAAAAACGAAAGCAAACCTCTGAGCGCGATATTGCGATTCCTTCAGACCGGTCAGCTTATATTCGATATCCGGAAAGGTATGAGCTTATCCCGGCGCTCGATAAACAGGTAAAGCCGATTAAATAGATAATTACCGCATATCCCATAGTGCTACCTCCTTAGACTATCCCAACGCGTTTCTATATTGAGAGTCTACCACAGGACCTGTCCCAAATTTCTGACGCGATAGGCTTTTGTATTCTCTCCTAAGAATAGCTCCTGCCTATTTCAACTTCTCGGATTTTTGTGTGTGAATACATCAGGACTCATTTTTAGCTCATTCCGCGTGTGCGGGGAAAACCGGCGATACAAGATGTCACGGCGATAGGATCACCTTCGCGTGCGGGGAATACTTCAGTTTGATTTTTACATCCATAAGAAAGCGATCACCGCGCATGCGGGGAAAACGGCTTAATCAGCTGATTGATGCACGCATACGGCGGATCACCTCGCGTGTGGGAAAACAGCCCCAGCCCCTTCAGCATTATCTCCGGTCAAGCTCCTCGCAATCTATGGCTTTTTCAAGAAGAAGAACCCGATAAATTGTGCTAAAATTATCCTTTCCAACTCCAGCCATACGTGTCTTCGAATGCTCTTCGGTAGCTCTCTTCGAATAACGCGTCGTATCGCTCTAAAGCTCTTTTTACCTCTGTGGTGCGTTTTCAGCTTTCCGGCTACGTAGGTAGGGCTCAAAACAGCTGCTAATTTGAGCTCCTCTTCTGTATGTCTAATCAGCATCCCCCGTCTCCTTCTTTTCTGCCTCATCTTCTTGCACTCGTCGCGAGGCCTCATGCCCTCTTAACGCATCAGTACTATCTCCGTCCTGAAATCTCATCCGCACTGACTTCAATCGTTTCCCAGTCAGGCCCTTCCAGATCCACGTCTACAATGTACTCGACATTTTCCTTTAGGATTTCTACGATTGTAGCTGTTCTGCCATCTTTCAAAATGACTTTAGAATACTGCGGATACTGTTCCATTATTTTGCTCCCTATTCGTGACTTATACACCGGTCATATGAGATCCCTTATATCCAGGATCCACGAGGCCAGAAGCACCTCGTGTGTGTGAAAACTACTCTAATCATTCAACTCCTTCAGAAGGCACAGAAAACAAATCTTCTCGGCTATACTTTCGCCTCTTTGATTTTGCCTTCTTCCAGCAAAATTTTATAATTTCATCCTGCATCTCCTGTCGGGTCATCTTTTTTATCCACTCCGGAAGTTTGAAATCGTCATTAATTACTTCTACAACTTTGCTTCTTTTCCTCATCTATCCTCCTTCCCTGTCATGTTGTACGCATTACTTAATTGCAGAAGTGCCGCCTTCCGCGAATTTACTGTAGCCCCCTTGTTTATTACACTCTCCAATGTACAGATTGGGATCACTCCTGCGTGATTAGGGAAAACTCATTCAACTCTCTTTGTTTTGATTTATCATATTACCTGTCCTAAATTTTTGACTCAATTAAACTTTTCTGATTTTTAATTCCAAGCAAAGAGAAAACTTTCAGCAAACAGGCGGATAAGGTGATGAGTTGCGCAAATTGGGGAATCACAAAAAGAAAACATGGTTTGCGTCTTTTGTAAGAATGAAGGTGAAACAACACTCAGAAAGAATACTACAAAGTAGTGCAGCGCTCAAAAGAGACCCCTTTTGAGACTGCTGTCAAGGTAAAAAGCGAAAGCAAATTGATATCAGCGGCAACGCACATCGCATCGGCGATGTGGTTATTCCCCACCACATACACATTTAATATATGCATGATGGAGAAGCGAAGTCTATCAGTGAGGGAGCAAAACACTTGACACTATTTCTTAAGAGTGTGACATTAGAAATGCAAAGATCTAGCATACGAAGGAATGCTATTGAGCCCGGTCGAATCAGATTTGCGTAAAGGATCGAGAGATGCGGTCCTTTTTGCTGTGCAGAAAAAGAGGAAAATATGGGGTGCTAGATAACCCGGGAAACAAAGAAAATGAACTGGTGAGAGGATGAACAATGAGTGAACATGGGCCCGGTTCGAAGCAGTGATGAAGCAAGGAAGGAGGGCGAAGTGGCGGCACTGCTCGGAAATCCAGACGGCGGCAGAGGTACGGTAGCGGTTGTGACGCACCAAACTTCGTAGCAGTGGTGGAATCCCAGCAAAAGCATTATTAAGGCAAGGATCGTGCATGCGGGGGAAAACGGCAGAGCGCAAGAAATCTGACAATCTACAAGATCACTCCCTGCGCATGCGGAGAAAGACAACTCAGATTCTTCCGCCAAACAACATATAGACGGATCACTCTCTGCGTGCGTGTGAGAAAACCATTCAGCATCTTTCCCAGCTTGCTGTAAGCCGGCATCACCCTCGCGCATGCGAGGAAAACATCGACAGACACAGACGAAGAGGGTCTGTGAGGTCACCCCTGCGTGGGAAACGTGTCCCTCATCTAGCTCGCAGACACGGTTAAAGACCCTTTAGCTGCCTGCGCCTGAAGCGGCAACTTTTTTCATACGTCTCCTTAAGGGTTTGAAAGAGCCTGGTTTGAGTCAGACCGGGCTTCAATGTGCTGTTCTTCATTGCCTTGTGACTATGGCGGCCTCTTCATCGCAACGTTGTATAATCCAACTCAGCCTTTTGGCCTTGAACTAATCTATATCATCTCTTGACCTCCTATAATGAGGATCACTTGCGCATGTGGGGAAAACAGGGGATTGACCGGACTGCTCCACTTTTCAGGGATCACCTCGTGTGTGGAAATGCGGCAACCTGCGTCCTTTGACGGAGGTTGTGGATCACTCCTGCGTGTGTGGGAATTTCTAACTTTTTCTATGTACTAAGTCTGTCACATCATCTGTCCTGAAATTTCAG
>BNJU01004024.1_pt1 | contig 27141 bp, 47 predicted proteins | sample 8539281 | NCBI WGS metagenome assembly BNJU01 (sample SAMD00202456, study PRJDB9452) | human saliva metagenome | isolation source: human saliva | place: Japan
AAATATGAAATTTAATGAATACAAATACGAACATTTGGATTTGGAAAAAAATAAAAAGAAATTTTTCTGAACTCATAGAAAGTTTTTGAAAAAGGCTGAAAAATGTGGAAGGACAGATTATTGCATTTGATGAAATTATAAAATGAGAAATCATATCGAAACTATGCAAACACTTGTTTCAGTTCGTCATAGCATTGATACAAATGATGAGTTTTATGATAAGGAAAAATGAGTATATGGATGAAATCAGTCCCTATTCTTTTTGGATTTACGAATGACTTTTTATAAGGCTCTTGTAAATTCAAAAATTTAAAGATGAACTTATCCAAAAATATGGAAAATTTTTTTATTTGATTTGGCAGAAAATACATTGAAAACATTTTCACCTGAAATTATTCCAGATGCTCAAGAAGAAAACAGATTATCTAGTAAATATTCAAAATTAATTGCAAGTGCAAAAATAGATTTTGATGGAAAAGAGCTTAATTTGTCACAAATGGTTCCTTATACACAGTCAAAAGACAGAAATGTAAGAATTGAAGCGGCTAAAAAAGTTGCTCAGTTTTTTGCTGAAAATCAAGATGAATTTGATAATATTTATGATTCGCTTGTAAAAGTCAGAACTAGAATGGCTCAAAAGATGGGATATAAAAATTTTGTGGAATTTGGATATAAACAGCTGTCAAGACTTGAATATGATGCAAAAATGGTAGAAGGCTACAGAAAGCAAGTGCTTGAAAATATTGTGCCGCTACATACTGAACTTCGTGAAAGACAAGGAAAAAGACTTGGAGTGGACAAACTTAAATTTTATGATGAAGCTATAAAATTTAATTCTGGAAATGCTGATCCGCATGGGTCACCTGAATGGATTTTAAATAACGGAAAGACAATGTATAAGGAATTATCGAAAGGAAACTGATGAATTTTTTTACATTTATGACTGAAAAATAATTTGCTTGACTTGCTTTTCTAAAAAAAGGGAAAAATGAGCGGCGGATACTGCACTTACATTCCAGAACACAAGGCACCATTTATTTTTTGCTAATTTTAATGGAACTTCACACGATATTGATGTTTTTGACGCATGAAGCCGGACATGCTTTTCAAGTTTACCAAAGCCGTGGATTTGAAGTTCCTGAATACTTATGGCCATCTTATGAGGCTTGTGAAATTCATTCGATGAGCATGGAATTTTTTAACTTGGCCATGGATGGACTTGTTTTTTTGAAAAATGATACTGATAAATATAAATTTATTCATTTATCAGAAGCTCTTTTTATTTCATTCCTTACGGAGTAACTGTCGATGAATTTCAGCACTGGGTGTATGAAAATCCAGAAGCTACACCAAAAGAACGTCGTGAAAAATGGATTGAAATAGAAAAAAAATATTTACCAACAAGAGATTACGGAGAAGTCGAAGAATTAAAAAATGGAATTTTCTGGTTTAGACAAGGGCATATTTTCAGTTCGCCATTTTACTACATCGACTACACTCTAGCTCAAGTATGTGCCTTCCAATTCTGGATAAAATCAAGGAAAACAGAGAAAAAGCATGGCAAAGATTATTTGAATTTATGTAAACTTGGAGGAAGCTAAGCCATTCTTTGAACTTATGAAATCAGCTAATTTGAAAAATCCGTTTGAAGAAGGGACATTGGCTTTTGTAATTCCAAAAATTAAGGAATATTTGGATAATGTTGATGATATGAACTTGTAAAATTAATATTATTTTTTACTTTAGCAGATACATTTAGCAAGGGGTAAGATCCCCTTGTTATTATTAAATTTAAATTACCAAATATATTTACTATAACTTAAAAAAATTTTTGAATTAAGAGAAAAATTTTTAAAAATATTTATATTTTTTTCTATTGATTTTTAAAAAAAAATTAGTGCTATAATAATTGTAGATACAAATTAATAAAACAAAAAAATAAATATATTTAAATATGGAGGTAATTTATAATGATTTACGAAAATATCTTAGACTTAATTGGAAATACGCCTGTGGTGAAATTAAAATTCTTAAATGATGAAAAATATCGCTGATATTTATGTAAAACTTGAAAAAAATATAATATTGGTGGAAGTGTAAAGGATAGAGCGGCTCTTGGAATGATAGAAGCAGCTGAAAAAAAGAAGGAAAAATTGAAAACCAGGTGGAACAATTGTTGAACCTACTTCTGGAAATACTGGTATCGCACTTGCATTAATCGGTAAAGCAAAAGGTTATAAAGTGGTAATTGTAATGCCTGATTCAATGAGCGTGGAAAGAAGAAGCATCTTAGCAGCTTATGGAGCTGAATTAATATTAACTGAAGGGGCAAAAGGTATGAAAGGGGCAGTGCTGAAGCTGAAAAAAATTAGCAGCTGAAAATGGATATTTCTTGCCTCAACAATTTGAAAACCCTGCAAACCCTGCAAAACACTATGAAACAACTGCAAAAGAAATTTTAGATGATTTCCCTCAAATCGATGCATTCGTATCAGGTGTCGGAACTGCTGGAACTTTATCAGGAGTTGGAAAAAGATTAAAGGAAGAAAGACCAGGAGTTAAAGTATTTGCCGTTGAACCTGCAACTTCTGCAGTATTATCAGGAGAACAACCTGGAAAACACTTCCAACAAGGACTTGGAGCAGGATTTGTGCCTGGAAACTATGATGCCAGCCTTGTAGATGAAATTATAAAGGTAACTAATGAACAAGCGGTAGAATTTGCGACAAGAGCTTCAAAGGAAAACGGACTATTTATCGGAATTTCTTCTGGAAGTGCAATTGCAGCAGCTTATGAAGTAGCTAAAAAATTAGGAAAAGGTAAAAAAGTTGTAGCAATTTTACCAGATGGTGGAGAAAAATACTTATCAATTGAAGCATTCAGAAACAGTTTATAATTAATAGAACTTAACTAACTTGGGCAAGGATTCTCTGACTTTTACATAAAATAACGGGATGAATTGCCTGTTTTCATATTTTTCATACTTTTTATGAAATAGAATTATAGTAAAACTGCTTTAGAGCCGAACTCAGATATTATACACTATTTAACCTTTATAAATTTAACAAAAAAAGTAAAATATGCAATAAAATGTTGTTTTTTTAAAACAGTTTTTATTATATAATTCAAATATAAATTTTAAGGAGTGTGATTATTATTTTTAAATGGTTAGTAAGTGAAATAAACAATATAGCGGAAAAAGACCCAGCTGTCAGATATAAAATAGAAGTTTTTCTCTATCCGTCTCTACATGCAGTTATTAATCACAAGATTGCCCACTTTTTTCAAAAGCATAAATTATATTTTTGTGCACGGCTGATTTCTCAAATTTCACGATTTTTTACAGGAATAGAAATTCATCCAGGAGCAAAATTAGGAAAAAAAGTATTTTTTGACCACGGAATGGGAATCGTAGTTGGAGAAACTGCTGAAATAGGCGATAACTGCGTCATCTATCATGGTGTAACTCTAGGCGGAGTAAGCTCTTCCAAAACTAAGAGACATCCCACATTAAAAAATAACGTCACAGTTGGAACAGGAGCAAAACTGCTAGGAAATATTGTGATTGGAAATAATGTGAAAATTGGAGCAAATTCAGTTGTTTTAAAGGATGTTCCAGATAATGCAGTAGCAGTAGGGATTCCAGCTAGAATCATTCCAAAAAAACAGAGGAAGACTACTATATGTGGCATATTTAACAGATTTTTTTACAGTTTTTTTATATTATTTATTAAAATATTCAAATACAAAAAAATTTGACAATCAAAAGTAAAATATGGTATATTTTCTATATGAAAAAAATTTACTTCATTTCTTTGATTTGAAATAAAAAAATTAGGATAGGATTATCCAAAAAAATACAAAAAGCAGACAAATGTGCAAAAGCATATTTAAAAACTAAACTAATAAACATGGAGGATTAAAAATGGCAAAAAGTAGGAATTTTTTTCGGATCAACAACAGGAGTAACTGAAGATATTGCTCATAAAAATTGCAGAAAAATTGATGGGGCAGAAGTTTTTTTAATATTGATGGAAATGAGGATAAATTGGAAGATTATGATGTACTTCTTTTAGGTACTTCTACTTGGGGATTTGGAGACTTGCAAGATGACTGGGCAGCAGTTCTTGATGATTTGGCAAGCAAAGATTTAAGCGGTAAAAAAGTAGGATATTTCGGAAGTGGGGATCAAGGAACTTTCTCTGATACATTTATGGATGGAATTGCCATCATTGATGAGGAAATTCAAAAAACTGGTGCAACAATCATTGGAAAAACTTCAACAGAAGGATATGAATTCAGCGAATCAAGAGCAGCAAAAGATGGAGAATTTTTGGGACTTGCTCTAGATGAAGTTAATCAATCTGAATTGACAGATGAAAGAATTGACGCATGGGTTGAACAAATCCAAAAGGAATTTTAACAATATTTAGCAAGAAGTCTCCTTCTTCTACAAGTGGGAGATGAATTGCAGAATATAGCTTGAAATAATAGCTCTTATATAGCATAATATTCATAGTCAGGGCAGGGACTGCCCGAAGAGCTTGGTAAATATATTTGGCTAGCAAAAGCAGATACTTCCCAAGAAGCTCCCTCTTCTACAAGTGGGAGTAGTTCACATAAAACTATGTCTGTGAAAATATTTTTAAAAAAATAATTATTCACAAAAGACAAATAAATATGATTTTAGCTATATTTATATATAACTAAGATAAATCAATTTTCACAAGTTGATTTTTCTCTCAAAAAAATTTAAGAAGGTGTTTTCATAGCACCTTTTTTTATTATTTTTATTTTTCTCATAATAACTGCTATAACTAAAAAAAGAAGCATTTTTGCAAGACATCTGACCCGCAAAAATAACTTCTTTCAAAAACTATATTTCTTCTCAACCTTTTTCCCAATTTCTCCTTAAAACAAAAACCTCTGTACTTTTAACTTCCCAACTTTTTTTCTATACATAACGACCTTTTTTTCTTCAAAACACATCTAATTTTCTTTAGACTTTATCCTTTTTTTACCTAATCTATCTAATAAACAACTTTTTTTCTTTTAGGGCAATAATGCCTTCTAAACTCCTTTTTTTATCGATATCGACTTAACTTTAAAAAACTTTTTTTCTTCATAGTTCGGATTCGACCAAAAAAATCCTATCCTTTTTACTTTTTGTTACTTCATTTTTTTGTATACAAATTCCTGTGTAACCTTTACTCCTTTTTACCTTTGACCTTTTCTTCATAAAACTCTTTATTTTCCTAATCTCTATCTACGTCCCAATCTGTAATTCTTCCAGTATACGCATCGATTTCAAATTCATAAGTGTAACCTCTGTAATGAATTTCTCCTTCATAAGAATCTTCATCAAAATCAAAATCCTTTAATATTTCTCAATGTTGCACCTGGAACTTTTGCTAATGCTATTTGTTTAGCTCTTGCTGGGGTTATTTTTTTGATCTTTTATAAGAACTTTTTTTATGGCTGAAATTTGATTTTTTTATAATCTTTACTTCCAGCAAAACTCAAAGAACCTAATACCAAACAACCTAACAATGCTACTTTTAAGAATTTATTTTTTTCATAATCCTCCTTTGCATTTTTGTATTTGTAATTGCTGTTCCTTTGTTACATTATAATAGTATCATATAAAGATTAAAGAAAAATGAGAACTTTTAATTTTTTTCTCATTTTTTTAAAATTTTATAAAAAAATAGACACTCTCTAATTCTGAGATTGCCTATTTTTTTCTAGATTTTTCACGACTAATTTCATGATTATCTTTTTTATTTTTTTGATTAATAAATTAATTTGAAAAAAATTATAATTCGATGTCTTCTTTTTCTTAATGTTGGGAACAAGATTACGTCTCTGATTGATGCTGAATTAGTTTGTAACATAACTAATCTATCAATTCCAATTCTAATCCTCCTGCAGGTGGCATTCCGTATTCTAAGGCTCTGATGTAATCTAAATCCATTCCTTGTGCTTCATCGTCTCCTGCTTCTTTCAATTTAACTTGTTCTTCGAATCTTTCTTTTTGATCTCTTGGATCGTTTAATTCTGAATATGCGTTTGCAAATTCTCTTCCTGAAATGAATAATTCAAATCTGTCAACCCATTCAGTTTCACCTTTTTTTGATTTTTTTGAAAGTGGAGAAATTTCTTTTTGGATATTCTGTTATGAATGTTGGATTAATCAATGTTTCTTCCACTTTTTTTCTTCAAAGAATAAATTTAAAAATTCCAAATTTTGTATAAGTTTTTATCTTTTTTTCTAAAAGGAATTCCAAATTCTTTTCGCTTTTTTTCAATAGCTTCTTCATCGCTTGAAATTGAATCAAAAATCAAATCCAGTTGCTTCTTTTACAGCTTCTTTCATTGTTACTCTTCTCCAAGGTTTAGCTAAATTAATAGTTTTTATCTTCATATTCAATTTCATATTTTTCCATGTAACTCGAAAGTCAAGCTAGAAATTAAGTCTTCTGTCAAGTCCATCATATCATTAAAATCAGCGTACGCTTGGTACAATTCCATCATTGTAAATTCAGGATTATGTTTTACAGAAATTCCTTCATTTCTAAAACTTCTATTAATTTCAAATACTTTTTTTCAAATCCACCAACTAATAATCTTTTTTTAAGTATAATTCAGGTGCGATTCTTAAGAATAATTCCATATCTAATGCATTGTGGTGCGTAACAAATGGTCTTGCAGTTGCTCCACCTGCGATTGGGTGCATCATTGGAGTTTCAACTTCCGTAAATCCTTTTTTTCTAAATAGCTTCTAAAAAAATCTAATAACTTGGAATCTTTTTTTCATAGTTTCCATAACTTCTATTCATTACCAAGTCAACGTATCTTTGTCTATATCTAGTTTCAATGTTAGTTAATCCATGGAATTTTTTTCTGGAAGTGGACGAACATTTTTTAGATAATACTTCAAAAGAATCTACTCTCAAAGTTAATTCCCCAGTCTTAGTTCTAAATAAATGTCCTTCAAGCCCAATAAAAATCTCCAAGTCCCATTTTTTTATAAATTTCATATTGATCTTCTCCAACTTCTTCTTTTTTTCACATAATATTGAATTTGACCAGTTGGATCTTGAATCTTACCAAATCCATTTTTACCCATTCTTCTGAAAGCGATGATTCTTCCTGCTGTTTTAAATACTTTTATCGCAAGTTTCGTCATATTGATTTATTTCAGCAATATCATTCACTTTTTCATATTTTTCTTCCGTAAGGTTCTATTCCAATTTCCTTTAGTTCTGCTACTTTTTTTAATTTTTTTCTTTTATAATACCATTATCATTCTGGTTTTGATTACTCATTCACTTTTTTTCCTTTCTGCTTTTTTTATAAATATAGATATTTATTTATTTGGAACATCTATAAATTGAAATTCTAAATTTATACTGTTTATTACTTCGTTATTATGTATTATATCATATTCCAGCATCATTTTTTTCCATTTTTCTTTTTGAATTTTTTTGTAAAAAATTTTTGTATTTCCCTCGAAATTGTTTTTGTAATATAAATAAATGGCGTATTTTTTTATCACTTTGAAAAAAATTTGTCTGGAATTGATTTCACCATATCGGTAAATCTCAACTGAATTGCCTTTATCAATGATTTTACAGTTTCCATACTCATCACTATAATGATATTCTTTTTTTCTTCCTGTTCCAATACTTTTTTTCAGCTCAAATAATTTTTTTCATAATTCTGATTAAAATTATCTAGACTTTTTATTTTTATTTTTCATTTTATTCCTTATTTTTTTATTTTTTTATTATTTTTAGAGAATTGAAAATTATAAAATAAACCTATTCATTTTCATCATCTAAAAAAATCATCTAAAAAAATTCTAATAAATCTTCATCATCAGCTTCTTCTTCATTCTCAAAAAATTCATTTTCATCATCATTTAATGGATCAAAATTGCTTTCATCAAATTCTCCATCTACATTCTCATTTTTATCATACTCGCCAAAATCTTCGTTCCAGTACATATAATCCTTGTCAGAACCGTAATATTCATCGTTCCATATTTCCAGAACCTGATCTTCCTCATCTTCATCTAAATCATACAGTTCCTCTTCAATACTGTCATAGTAAAAAACCTTCTTTTCCCCAGTTTCACTATCACAAACTAAATATTCCTTATCTCCTATCGTAATATTTGAAAGACACGTATATTCTTCAACATCCCCTTCGCTATTAGTTTTTTCAAATTCTTCCCCAGCAGAATACATAACTTCCCTCCATTATTTATGATATTTTTATATTATTATTAATTGAAATCCATCTATATATTTGCTCTGACAAAATTAACCGCATAAGCTGATGTGGAAATGTCATTTTTGAAAAAAACACAATCTAAAATCTGCAATTTCCGCAAATTATCATTAACTCCATTTGAACCGCCGATTATAAAATTAATTTCACTGTTTGTTATTGAAATTTTTTTCAATTTTATCCGCCATTTCTTCTGAAGTCAGCATTTTTTTCCCTTTAAATCAAGCAAAATATTATATGAATAATTTTTTTGAAATAACATTTATTATTCTTTCAGTTTCAGAATTTATTGCATTTTCAATCCCTTTGTTATCATCCTCTTCAGCCAGTTCAATAATTTCAAGTTTTGTATATTTTGATAACCTTTTTGAAAATTCAGCTATTCCCTCTTTTTATACTTTTTCCTTTATTTTTTTCCAATACACACTACATTAATTCTTATCATATTTTTTTCCCTTATTGTCAAAAGTTTTTTTCATTTTTTTACTAATTTTACTATTATTTTTTTCTTCCAAACATTTTTATCCAAATCATTTTTTTAGACAATTTTACAATAATTGGTCTGCCGTGGGGACACGTATATTTCCCAACTTCATGAATCCTTCTCACCATATTCTGCATTTCAGATATATCCAGCTTCTGCCCAGCCTTTATCGCTCCTTTACACGACATTGAAATAATGATATTTTTCCCTTAAATCTTTTTATTTCCACTTCATTTTTTTAAATCCAGCAAAAAGCTGTAAAAACACATTTTCAATACTATCCCGAAAATCAAAAGCAGGCACAGCACGAATCACAATCTCGTTTTCTGAAAATTCATCAATATCAAATCCAAAATTTTGAAAAACATCAATATTTTCAAAAATAATATTTTTTTCAATTACTGTAACTTCCATTTTCAGCGGTAACAGCAAATGCTGTGACTCAATTTTTTTATTATAAAACTTTTCCTTCAACTCTTCATACAAAAATTCTCTCATGAATAATGTGCTGATCATAGATTTCCAGTTCCTCATCCTTCCGCACTAAAATATACGTATCAAAAATTTGTCCCAAAATATCATAATGAACCTGCTTCCCAATGTGCTTTTCAAATGTCCCAACTTTATAATATTCATTTTCAGTATTTTCATTTATACCATTAGAATTTTTTTCTCCACTAAATTTTTTTCATAATTTCTAAAATTACTCTTTTCATCCCAATTTTTCTTATCTTTATCGCTCTTTACCAAATTAGAATTTTTCAACATTTTTGCAAGTTTTTCCACATTGTTTTCCACAATTTCATTTAAATTTCCATTCATTTTTTTCCAAATTTCATCAAGACTCGAATCATTCTTTTTTTATTGCTATTCTCTTTTTCATCATTAAAAAAATTACCACTGCTTAGACTTTCAGAAATACCAGCAGATTCTCTATTTTTATCATTTTTCTCAAGATTACCTCCTGTAAACCCATTTTCTCCTTCCAATTTCTCACTATTTTTCTTTTCCCGTCAAAAAGTTTCCAAACTTAAAATTTTCTGATTTTTCCCCTTTAAAATGTCATCAGAAAATAAATCATCCTTTTCCACAGCGATATTTTTCATTAATATTAATATTTTTCTTTTATTAAATCAATATTAGGCTGCCAGTTTTCCCTGTCATTATAATAAAAAAAGTCGTCAATTGCTGATTTTTATCTCATTATAAACAATTTTATCATTTGAAAAATTTTTACTATTTTTTTAGATGGATGAACATTCACATCTATTTCCTTTGGATCAGCATTGTAAAAAAATAATAGCAAAAGGATATTTTCCCTTCATTAACTTAGTGTAATAGCCATCTATAACAGCTCTCTCAATAGTTGCTGACTTCACATACCGATTATTTACAAAAGTAAACATAAAATCCTTTGAACTTCGTAAAATTTCCACATTTCCCAAATATCCATATTCAAATTTTTTCAAATTTTTTAAAACTGATTTTCCAAATAATTCAAGAATTGTATTCTCAATCCCTTTTCCCGCTTGTCTTTATCGTACTTTTCCCGTCTAATTCAAGCGAAAATGCCACATTACTATTGGAAAGCGCCTCCTTTAGCACAATATCCCTAATTTTTCCATACTCTGTTGACATCTTTCTCAAAAATTTTCTTCTAGCAGGCGTATTGTAAAATAAATCCCTGACTTCCATTTCTGTCCCAACATTTCTTGAAACTTCCTCAAACTTTCTCACAACCCCACCATAACAGCCAATTCTATACCCCGCAGGACTGTTTTCAGAACGTGTAGTAATCGTAAGCTTAGACACCGCTGCAATAGATGACAGAGCTTCTCCACGAAAGCCATAGGTGCTTAAATTAAAGACATCCTCCTTTTCCTTAATCTTAGAAGTGGCATGCCGCTCAACTGACAAAAGCGTATCATCCTTATCCATCCCAATTCCGTTATCACTTACTTTAACATCAGTTCCAGATTTGAAAAACTTCAATTTTTTTATCATTGTAGCCTTCGCATCCAGTGAATTTTCAATCATCTCCTTAATCATCGAAGCTGGATTTTTCCACAACTTCCCCAGCAGCAATAATATTTGACACTTTTTTTCATCTAGTATTTTTTTATATCCCACAATCTATCCTCCTTTTCTATCAGTTTTTTTCTTTTTTTTAAGTCACACAAACAATTAATCCAGTAACCGCAGGCGTCAACATTGAAAATACACTCTTGCCAGGTGAACTACTCCCGCTTTTTAGAAGCGGGAGCTTCTGGAAGTATCTGCTTTTGCTAGCCAAATATATTTACCAAGCTCTTCGGGCAGTTCCTGCCCTGTATTCTTTTATTTTCTTAATATTTCAACATTGCTTTTTCCAATGTTTTTTTATATTCAATGCCGCATTGTAATCTCTATCAATTTCAATCCCACAGCACTCACATTTATAACTTCTTTCTGATAATTTCAGTTTCTCTTTAATATTTCCACATTTACTGCAAGTTTTTCGATGATGGAAACCACTTTATCTATCTTCAAAAATTGTTTCCTAAAAACATCAACTTGTACTCAAGCATCTTTCAAAAACATTCCCCATCCATTATCTCCTACACTTTTTACCAAAAATTTAATGACTGACTCATCCCTTTCATATTCAAATCCTCAACAACTACAGCATTATACGCTTCAGACAATTTTTTTCGATAATTTATGCAAAAAAATCTCTTTCGACAATTTTTTTAATATACTCATGTAACTTTTGATATTTTTCGCTTTTTTTGCTTATACCAATTTTTTTAGAAAATTTTACTTTTCTCGATAATGATTTCTGTAATTTTTTTCAATTTTTTTCTCCAACATCCTAAAATATCTTGGATAATCAGCCCTTTGGTTTTCAGAACTGACAAATAATTCAGGCATTGAAAAAAATCAAGTCCAATCACTTTATCATTACTTGGATTTTTTTGAATTTCTTTTTCAAATTCTGTCAAAGATGGAAACATAGTAATTTCCATTACTGTTTGTCAATGTTACTGACTTTATCTTGTAATCCTTCGGTATTTCTCTATGATATTTTAATTTTAACTTTTTTTCAATTTTGGCAAAACCAAATATTTTTGTTTCCTCAATTCGTATTGAATTATTCACACAATTTGTCGTATAACTTTTTAACATTATTCTTTTTAGATTTGAACCTTGAAACTTCGCTCTCTTTTGAAAGAAATTCATAAACGATCGTTTTACATTCAATTGAGCATTTGAAAGTGCCAGACTATCTACTTCTTTTTAAAAATTGATTTTTCACTTTTCAAACTGGCAGGTGTAACTATTTTTATTTTTTTCCAGTTTCTTCATAAATTTTTATTAGCGATATATAAAATCGTATTGTAAACAAAACGAACACATCCAAAAGTCTTATTTATCAATAATTCCTGCTCTTTATTTGGATAAATTCTGTATTTGAATGCTAAATTATATTTCATAAATTACACCTCCTTTTGATTTTTGAATATTATTTTTTTAATTATTTCTCTTCGATATTTTTATACAAAAATTGTATCATAGGCATATCCTTTTTTTCAATTTTTTTACAAAAAGCAATTCATCTCCCACTTATAGAAAGCCTACGACTTCTTGCTATCTTTTTGTTAAAATTATTGTCGCAATTTCAAATAATATACCTGCAACTATGTCAAATTTTTCTTAATTTACCCTCATTATTCAAAAACCTTTTCCAAAATCATAATTTAACAGTTTTACTTACAATAATCTTATATTTCTGCCCAAAAATTTCTGCCAATTTTTTTCCAAATCCTCTTCTAGACAAAAGCACCTTCACATTAGGTCCAGCATCCATCGTAAAATAGCATTTCTCCCCATTATTTCTCAAATTTTTTTACAAAATCCATTGCTTCGTAAGTTTTTTTCATTAAAATATGAAAACGGCGGATTTGCAGTTTCAGTTGTCTTGTGCATTCTAAGGGCATTTTTCTTCTGTTAAAGTTCCCACTTTTTTTCAAAAATCATTTTTCAGCAAGATATTTTTTTCATATTTATAAAATCAATTTCAGACTGTTTTACCCATTCATCAAAAATACGTCGAAGTTTTTGGCACAAAGTTCCATTCCATTTCGACTTGAAATTTTTCTTTTTATTTTCATTCAGCACAAGCACAATCATCGCTAGTTTCAAATCTGTCTTAACTTCACAAATCTCTCCAGTATCTTTTGTCCCCAAGCCGCAATTGGTCCAAAAACTTCTCGAAGAAGAGCCAGAACCAAATTTTTGAAATTTGTGCAAGTTCAGATTGTGCATAATTTTTTTCCAAAAAGTTCATTACAAGCCTTTATTACAGCTGATAGTCCACTCGAACTGGAAGAAAGTCCCGCAGCTGTCGGCATATTATTTGTTGTAGAAATTTTTTTACCTTCTGACTTCTATTTTTCCCTAAACAAATCCACGACCTTGCTAATCTTTTTCCGTATGCATCTTGTCCTGTAATTCTCCGTTTAAATAAAAATAAATCCGTCATATTTGAAAAACTTATCTTTACAATTTCCATTTTTTTCATTTCCTTTTTCAACAGCAATTTTAGTATCCTCATCCTTTATAAATTCCATTTCTGTTTCTGTGAACATATCATTAAGAGTAAGAGAAATGCTGCTTGTGGCAGGTATCATTTTTTTCTGCATCTTTTTTTCCCCAGTATTTTTACAATTGCGATATTAGCATAAGATTTGACTTTTACCATTTTTTTCTCCTTTATTTTTTTCGTTAAATTTTTTTAAATATTAAATTTTTTTCCACCCAAATATTTTTCTGCTCCCACATTTTGTAAATCCATCTTTTTACTTTTTTTCCATAATTTCCAAATTTTCGGCAAGTGCAATTACACAGCCTCCCAAACCGCCACCAGAAATTTTTTTGCTCCAGCCGCTCCATTTTTCAATCGCCGTTTTTTACAAATAACTCTGTCTTTTCAATAGTTATATTCAATTTTTCCCAAGTTCTGTATTTGCTGCTGTCATAATTTCCCCAATTTTACTAATTTTTTTCTATTTTTTTCTTTCTTTTATTTTCAATATTTCCAGTTAAAATTCTAGTCATTTCATCTGTCAATCTGCCTAATTTTTTTCAAGGAAAGTTCAGCTTTTACTTCCTAAATTTTTTTCACATTTTGAATCGCTTCACCAGTATTTCCATAAATGCCTGTATCTGCAATCACAAGATACGCATCAAGATTTAAGTCAATGTATGAAAATCCCTTGTTTTTTTACAAATCTTATAGCCTTATCGCTAAAGGCAAGTTTTTTGCATCCAGCCCGCTTGGAGTCTTATGAGCCACAATTTCTGCCGTATTCACTAATTTTTTTCCAATAATTCATCTTCTAAATTTTTCTCTAAAAATAGTTAAATATTGCACGAATTGCCGCAATGCTGACTGCTGCTGAAGAGCCCATTCCACGTTTTTTTGAGGAATTTGAGAAGTTATTTTGTATTTTATTTTTTACATTTTTCTTTTTTTAAATATTTTAATGCAGTAAAAATTGCGACTGAAAGTGTATCTGTTTCATCATAAAAAAATTGCTTTTTGCCTCTTCTATTGCACATTCAATCTCAATTTTTTTAATGGAATAGCAATGGCAGGATAGCCATAAACGACAGAATGTTCCCCAATTAATATGATTTTTACTATGTGATTTTTCCAATACCTCTTTTCATTTTTTTACTAAAATCTCCTATTTCTAATTAAAGAAAAACGAGCCTAATGACCCGCTTCTTTTTAATCTATCTAAAAATTTTACTTTTTTTATTTTTCTGTTTTTGGTGGAAATGACGGGAATCGAACCCGTGTCCAAAATAGAAAGTCCTTACTATCTTCTACAAGTTTAGTCTATTTAACGCTTTAACCGTTAGATATTAAACAGACAAAAGTCTAAAGGCGAGATTATAGAATTTCCCTAAATGACATAATCATACATTTAGGTAAGCCATTAAAAATGACATCATCTAATGGAAAAAAATGGCGTTTCCAAAAGAGATGAGCCGCTATCTTAGGCAGCTAATGCGTAATTATCGTTTCCGATTATTTTAAAATGGATTTTAAAGCTCTCGCTTACTTGCCGATAATAATCTTTTTATCCTGTCGAAACCAAAACATTCCCTTAATAATATTTAACTTTAAGTCATTTTACCACAAAAAAATATTTATTTTTTTCAACAGCCTATTTAAAATTTTTTAATGTTTTGGCGCAAAAATACTTATTACTCCATAAGATGCCATAGTCATTACTGCAGCAGCTATTATTACTCCCAATCCAATATAAAAAAACGATTTTTTTCTCTCAAATTGAAGCAAAGCCGCAATCAATGCACCTGTCCAAGCACCTGTCCCAGGAAATGGAACTGCCACAAACAGCATAAGTCCAATAAACTCCCCTGTTGCAAAGCCCTTCACTACGTTTTTTTAGCCCGATTTTTCTATTTTTTTCAATAAATTTTTACCAAAATATTCCGCTTTTTCATAAATTCAAAAAATTTTACCGAAAACAAAAGAATAAATGGTACAGGAAGCATATTCCCCACAATAGAAACAATCATATTCAAATACCAAGGCAACCCAATAGCCGCCCCAACTGGTATCGCCCCACGCAATTCAATTACAGGAAACATTGAAATAAGAAATATTCCTATCATTTTTATTTAAAAGTGGCGCTCCAATTAAAAGCAACTTTTATAAAAATTTATAAAAGATTTCATCATTTTTTTGTATGATAAATATATAAATAATTATATAAAATACCATACACTCCTTTTCTTTATATTTCTTTAGTCATTTGTAAAATTCTAAAAAAATTACAATAAACACAGCATTTTTTTATACCTAATTTTCTTGCTTTTTTTCCACTCCTGATAAAACTTCTTTGCCCTTTATGACTATAAATACTGATGTTAATCAATCTTTATTTTTTACAATTTCCTAAATTTATTTACATTATTTTTTTATACTAAACTTCATTTTAAAAAAATAATATTAGACTTTTTTGTAATTACAAATATCAATGGCTGTGATTTTTTTCCAAAATAAATTCTGTTTCATTAAAAACCGCCAAACACCTTCACATCATCTATATTTAATTTCTTAAAAAAAGTCCATAAAATCAAAAATAATTAACATTAACTAAAAATTTCTTCATTTTCAAATTTTTTTCATCCAAAAATAGTTTTTAAAAAAATCACATTATTATTTGAATTTTTTTATAGTAAAAAAACGTTCAAATTTAACATTTTTCATTCTGAATTAATGGTAAACTTCCTAAAAAAATTAGATTCAAATTCTTGATTTTTCAAAAAAATTTATAAAAAAATTTATCAGCTGAATAATTAGTTTCCCACCATTTTCCAACTGCAAATAAGCCTTTTTCAAAAAAACAAAAAAATCTCATCCTTATTATTTAAATGTGGCAACGTATTCCCAACATTTATTATTGTATCAAATTTTCCCAATTCATCAATTTTTCAGCATATCCAGATTTTTTTACATCTATTCCCTTTTTTTCCAGCCTGCTCAATAAGTTTTTTTCATTTATATCAATCGAAGTTACTTCAAATTTTTTTCATTCTTTAAAAAAATTTTGACAAATTTCCTGTTGCCGCTCCAACATCAAGAACTTTTTTTCCACTGACATATTTTTTTAAAAAAAAATTTTTTTGAACATCTGAAAGCGAGAAAAATAAAATCATACTTTTTCTGAAATTGTATCGTAAAAATTTTTTTCATATTTTCTATATTTTTTTCATCTTTTTCTCCAGATTTAAAAACTTTTTACTTTAAATAATTTCACTATAGTATAACACATATTTTACAAAAATATAAATTGATTTTTTTAAAAAGAAAATTTAAAATAATAAAAAAAGAAAACCGACTATTTCTAGCCGATTTCCTAAAGTTGATCTTTTTAGAATTTAATTAAATCAATTATTTAGCAATTTTGCTTGCGAAGTATCCTAAAGTTCTGATTAATTGAGAAGTATAAGACATTTCGTTGTCATACCAAGATACTGTTTTAACTAATTGAGCATCTCCGTTTTGAACAATTTTAGTTTGAGTTGCATCAAATAATGATCCAAAGTGAATTCCAACGATGTCAGAAGAAACTAATGGTTCTTCAGTGTATCCGAATGATTCAGTAGCTGCTTCTTTCATAGCTGCATTTACTTCGTCAACAGTTACTTTTTTGTTTAAGATAGATACTAATTCAGTTAATGAACCAGTTGGAACAGGTACTCTTTGAGCAGCTCCATCTAATTTTCCGTTTAATTCAGGTACTACTAATCCAATTGCTTTTGCAGCTCCTGTTGAGTTAGGTACGATATTTACTGCAGCAGCTCTTGCTCTTCTTAAGTCACCTTTTCTGTGTGGTGCATCTAATGTATTTTGGTCTCCTGTGTAAGCGTGGATAGTTGTCATTGTTCCAGTTACGATTCCAAATTTGTCATTTAATGCTTTAGCCATTGGTGCTAAACAGTTAGTTGTACAAGAAGCTCCTGAAATAACTGTTTCTGAACCATCTAAGATTTCGTGGTTTACGTTGTAAACTACTGTTTTAACGTCATTTCCACCAGGTGCAGTAATAACTACTTTTTTTAGCTCCTGCTTTTTACGTGTTTTTTTCAGCTTTTTTTCTTTAGTTGCAAAAGAAACCTGTTGCTTCTAATACTACGTCTACTCCTAAATCTCCCCAAGGTAATTTTTCAGGATCAGCTTCTGCGAAAACTTTAATTTCGTTTCCGTTTACTACGAAAGCTCCTTCTTTAACTTCAATAGTTCCATTGAATCTTCCTTGAGATGAATCGTATTTGAATAAGTGTGCTAACATTTTTAGCATCTGTTAAATCATTAATTGCCACTACTTCAAATTTGTCTGTTTGTTCTGACATTAATCTTAATGCTAATCTTCCGATTCTTCCAAATCCATTAATTGCTACTTTAACTGCCATTTTAATAATACCTCCTAAAAATTTTTAATATATATTAATATATATTATTTCTTACATTTTGAGTATACCACATTTTTTTGAATTTTTCAACGGCAAAAATTAATAAATTTTATAGTTTTGTTTAAAAATACTTATATTCAAGAAAAATCAAAAAAATAAATATTAAATTATAATTTTTAAGCAAAAACTACTAAATCCTAGTAGTATATATAATATCATAATTTAATTTTTAAAATGGCTGGGCTGAATGGATTCGAACCATTGCATGCTGGAGTCAAAGTCCAGTGCCTTACCGCTTGGCGACAGCCCAACAACATCTTCACATTTTTTTATCCTTTACGGACATTAATTATTATACAAAAATTGATTTTGTCAACACTTTTTTTATAATTTTTCAATATTTTAACATCAGGTATGTTGTATAATCAAGCATAGAAAAAAATATAAAAAAACATAGTAAAAATGATACATCAAAATCTCTTATCAAACGATCATTCCTACTATGTAATTTTCAAAAACTGAAATATATGGAAAAAAACTTCTTTATTCTTTAATTCCTTTTAGTGCCTTTTTCCAAATTCTCTGATTCCCATTTTTCCATCTACTTTTTACCATCAATGCTGGCAAATCTTGTAATATTACCTCTTCATCAGTAACTTTCTTAGCTTCTTTTTTTCATACATGTTTATTCTTTCTTCAATTGCAACATTATAATAATTTCGTTTAGCAGGCTCATTTCCTCTTTCCTTCATAATTGCTTCTAATTCACTTTCGGTCATCTTGGCTCTTTCTAAAAATTCTTCTTTCTGTTTCATCATCTACTTCCAGCATATCTGGAACACTTTTTCAAACTTTTTGGATTTTTATATCATAAACTACTTCTGCCTCACCATTTGAAAGATAATCTATTTGTTTTCACATCAAATTTTAACTTTGTTTCATCTGCTGTAATTCTTGAAATTTCCCTTGCATATTTTTTTCCACAATCTCTCTTTTCAAAAGAATTACTGATAATATAATCCTTTTTAAACAATTTGCTGTATGCTTCCTTTTCAAGATTTCTTTCATTATCTCTTATTCCTTCATTTACAATTGTGAAGAAAAATGAATTCAGCCTGCTTTGAAGTGCTCTTTTTATTGCCATATCCTCATTTGCCTGTGTTCCTGCTGTAAAAGCATTTCCTGCAACAATCATCATAATTAAAAAAATAATAATTTTTTTCATGTCTTCTCCTTAATATTTTTTTATCTTTCTATTAATATTATACCATATTTTTCAAAAAAAATTTTTAATAAATTAAATTTTTTACTTTAGTTCACTTAATTCCCATTGTCCGTTTACTTCAGTCAATACTGCTTTTTCATTTGCTGAAATTACTGTTTCTAAACTTGTATTTTTCCAAGGCTTTTTCCCATAATATCCAAAAATTTCATCTACCATAATGTCATAAATCCGTACTTTTTCTGATTCATTTCCATTTTTTTACCATTAAAAGCTTCTATTTCATCTTCACTTTTATAACCTGATTTCTTTTAAAACATTAGTCCTAACATTTTCTTCAAAATTTTTTTCTGTTCCCTCCAATGCCTTATCGAAAATCCTTCATTTTTTACATCATACACTACTTCAACATTTTTTTATTATCAATAGATTTAATATTTTTTTAACAGCAAATCTTAATTTCATATTTTTTTCAAATAAATATCAGAACATCCTTTAGAAAAATTTTTTTCCAATATCTTTTTATTTAAATCACTAATTTTATAATCTTTGTCAAATAATAAATCTGCATTATTACTAAAAGAATATTTAATCACTTCCGCTAAAGTCTGATTTTCAACTATTTTCTTAATATTTTTCCATATCTTTTTTTGAAAGGCATTTTTCAATTTTAATTTTCTCACTTCCCAATACCATATTCATCGATGTATTCCGATTTTTGAACTGTTGTCCCTGCAAGTGCATTTCCCATTACTGCCAATATCAATACAAATAATAATTTTTTCATAAACTCTCCTCACTTTATCTTTTATTTTTCTTTGTCGAAAATTATAGCATATTTTTTCAAAAATATAGAAAATAAAAATTTTTTCTCTCAACTTTTATCGTCTTTTCTGAAAAAAATTTACTCGAAAAAAATATCTTCCAAAAATCTAATATAAATTTTTCATTTTCCCATCTTCATTTTCTACTACAAATTCTTCTACAAATTTCTTATCCAATTTCACAGTTTCATCAGTTATCCCTGTTTCACACCTACTTTTAATAAATCTTGCTGGATTTTTTTCTTTTCGTTATTAAAAGCTACTAAATTTAAATTTTTATTCTACATTTCCTCTTCAAAAATTGAAATTGTAATCCCTTCCATCTTAACTTTTTCACTAAAAACTACCTTTTTCTGCTCGAAGCTAAAGTAAGCACAAGGCTCGGAAACGCCATATACTCCAATTTGATTTTTTTACAAATTCTGAACGCTCTTCGACTAAATCTTCTACTTCCAAAAATTTTTTTCTTTTTCAAAAAAATTCTATTGGAATATTTAATTCCGTCATTGCTTCTAAAAGTCCAATTTCATCAGATTTTACCCAAGCGGATGCAGCTTTTTTTATCGAATCCATTTCTAAATTTTTGAGTTTCCATTACGTAATTTATTTTTTTCGATAATTTTTTTCTTTTTGGTGTATTTCTTTTTGCAGCCGATTCCGAGAATGATATTTTTTTAGGAATAATTTTAGAAATTTCGATATTTTTTTCTATTTGAAACAATTATTGCTCCAGCACAATTTTTGTCGTTTTTCTACGATATTTTTTTGGCAAATGAATACTCACATTTTCTCCATTTACAATAAGCGAAGTCACTCTTTTTGGCATCGTCCAAACTTTCCAATTTTGCTTTTAATTTTTTTGTGACAATGTGTCAACCGCAATTTTTCCCACCGACGTCAGAAGCTGTTGTAATTACTGGGATTGCTCCGATTCCATTTGCAATTTTTTTACATTCTTCATTTGCACCACCAAGATGTCCTGAAAGTAATGAAATCACAAAATTAGCGTGGTCATCAACTGTAATAACAGCTGGGTCTGTGTCCTTGCTTTTTAAATTTCCCTTCAATAATTCTCACAACTGCTCCAGTTGCTGCGACGAAAATATGCAAATCATATTTATCAAATGTTTTTTTCTAATAAAATTGGCACTCGCTCATTTATCACAAACAAATTTTCTATATTTTTCACTTTCAAGATTAAGCATATTTGCCACTCTTTGTGACACATAAATATGTAAATTTTTATAAACATTATTTCTTATTTTTTTAAACATGTTTCGTATCCGTTTTTTTGCTTACGCAATATACTGCTGTTCTCATTTTTTTATCTCTCCTAATCACTAAAATTTTTTTAACTTTTTTTATTTGAACTTATTCTTCTAATTTTCTCATAACTTCATAAAAGCTTACTTTTTTTCTAATTTATTTAAAAACTTTTTCGCTTTCTTTTTTTCATCAAACGATGCCACCATCCTCATTATTTTTCAAGTACATATTTTTCTAGAATAATATTATACTTTATTGAATCTTCTGTCATTTTTCTCATTATTTGCAATATTTCTCAAATAATAATCAATCGCTTTTTTTATAACTTCTGTTTTTTCTTCACTTGAATCTTCCGAATAATTCTCTAATATTTCATTAATTTTTTTGAAAAAAATTTAACGTTAAATCAAATCCGTAAACTAACTCGTCTACGATTTTTAAATTCTCTTTTATTTTTCTTCTGACTGAAAAAAATCTTTAACAACTACTATTTTTTTCATTTGCTTATCACTGATTTCCTTTATTTCCTTCATTTTTTTCTCATTTTCCAATGCTTGATTAAGTAATTCCTGAAAATTCTTGCTCTTACCATGAATATCAATTTCCATAGTCGCAATTTCAATTAGATCATAAACAGCTGGTTTCTCTTTATATTTTTTTGTTTAATTTTTATTAAAAATATACTTGAGCTTTTTCCTTTTTGACCAATTTGATAATAATAGAGACCTGCCAGACTCCATTTTTTTCAAAGTCAGTAATTTTCCTTATCTTGTAAATTTTCTTCACCTATTTTTTTGTGCTTTTTAAAATATTTTTATCCCCACCTTTTTAAATACAATGTTATTAGTTTGTCTAAAAACATTATTTTTATCTTTTTTTTCAACAATACTTTTGCTTGTTAATCAATTCATCAATTTCGACTCTTTTTTGAAAAAAAAATCTGAAAAAATTCACGTGAATCTATTGTCTAACTAAAACATTATTTTTTATCTTTTTCAACAATACTCTGCCTTGTTAATCAATTCATCAATTTCATCTTTCTGCGGAATAATTGATAATTCACCTCTTGAATCTAATAGAAAGTCTGATGTTTCATCAATTATACTTTGTTTTACTCCTTTTTAGAAAGAGTTTCCTGAACAGATTCCCTAAGCGTGTATGCATTTGCTCCTAAACTTGTTGCTAAAAAAATTGTAATTGCAAAAATTAATTTTTTTCATAAAATTTTTCTCCTTTTTTTCTATTTTTTTAAATCTATAATTTTAATCTTTTATACAATAATTTCTTTTTCTTTTTTTGGTATTTTACTTTTTTTCTATAATTCCTTTAGATTTTAAAAATTTCCAAAATTTTCTTTTTTTATCATCCGATTCAAAATGAATAAAATCTTCAATTAATCCTTCATATTCTGGTACTTTTTCTAAATACATATTTTTTTAATACTAATTTAGAAAGTTTACTTTTTTTAAAAAGTTTTATCCAATTTTTCTATCAAATCTGATTTTTTTAATTTCTTGTATTTCATTTTCAACTATTAGTTCGTTCGTATAAGTTTTTTTCCCAAAATACTATCTATGAAATATTTAGATACTTTTTTTACACGAAGATAAACTATTCTCTGCTTTATAATAAAATATATAATAAATATTAAATTTAATCCTAAAAGTTGATAAAAAAACTCTCATAACTAAAAATTCTGACATTTCAAATGATAAATTAAATAAATGATTGGTTCAAAAAAATAAATAACAATTTGTCATTCCTGATGAAAAAAACCTCCTTCTATCTCTCTATAATTTATAAGTACATCCCAATCTAAAATAAGGAAGATTATTCCTATAACTAATGAAATTATCCAATAATTAATTTGTAAACTTCCCATTAACATAAGCATAATTCCTGTAAATTGTAGACATAAAGGAATTAAAGTTATAAAAAAACATAGCCTGAAATTGCTTCATTACTTATTTTTTTCATTTTTATATTTAAACATCATATTTTTCTATATTTAAGAAAAAAATGGCTTTGAAAAAAATCCAATTTTTTTAAAAATATTTTTCATTACTATTTATACATAAACCCAAAATTTTGTTATATTTTTAGAAAAAAATATTTTTTTAATAAATTTTTTTATCCCTTTTTTTCTGAATTGGCTTCGTATTCTTTTTAATATTTCCTTCAATTCACTTTTTACCATTATTCATAAGGTTATATTTAAAAAAATCTTTTTCAAATTTATTTTGATTTAAAATTTTATCTATTTTATTCGCAAAATCTCAAATTATCAGTTTCAACACACTTATCACCTTCAAAAATCAAACTGTAAATTTTATTTATATCTTGTGTCGTACATTCTTTTTTTCAATTTATCAAAAAAAATTTTTTTCTTTCCAAAAAGGAAAATGAAATATTTGATGATTCATAATATTCTTTTAATAATTTTTTTCTACCTCACCATTTTTTTAAAATATTGAAATTTTTTTCTATTTCTAAGTTTGTTCCTCAATCTCTTCATCAACATCATCTTCTTCATAATCATTTATTGATAAATAATATTCAGGATAAAAATTTTTTTCAACGCTTCGTAATATTTATTATATTTTTCTCTATTCCAAAAAAACTATATCTTTAAAAATATTTAAAAATTTTTAAATAATTTTTATTTTTCATAAATCCCTCTAGTCCATAAAATTCTACACTTCCATCTCAAACACATTAATCACAGGCGTTTCATAAGGATGAACCTCCTTAATCAAATAATACGCTAACTCACAAAAATTCTTTTTTTCACTCTAAATTTCATAATTTTTTTCATTGGCAACACTGGATTTTTCCAACTTCTCCATCAAAAGGATTCCCTCCTTCCAAAGTTTTTCCAATGTCCAATTCCATCAATTGTAGAATAAACATCTGCATAAAATCCTTCTGTCAAAAGATTGTATTTTTTTGCAAGTTTTTCTACTATTCTTTCCACATAATTTTTCTGGAACAAAAAAACTTCAAAACAGCTGTATTTTTTTCTTTAAATTCTAATTTTTGAGCTCAATAAATTATCGTTTTCATAATTTAAAGTCAAATAAAAAAATGGCGTATTTTTTTAAACAATAATTCTAAAAAAATATTTTTGTCGCCTTCCCACAATTTTTAAATCAAAAAAATTTCTTTTTTTGGGAATCCATTTTAAGTTGCCTTCGTCACATTCATGCTGATTTCCTGAAAAAAATCCGAACTTGTGTAAAGATACATAAATAGCGGCTCATCATCATTGTAATTAAAAAAATCACAAGTCCACGAAATTCATAATTATTCAATTTGTAGCCAGTTTCCTCTTGAACTTCTCTTTTTAAGCACTCTTCAGGTGTCTCCCCAGATTCCAATTTTCCGCCAATTCCCTAGCCATTTTCCTTTATTTATATCATTTTTTTCTTTTTTTAGTTCTATGTAGCATTAGATATTTTTTTCATCTTTTTCTAAATAACATAATGTTGTAATCACTTTTATCTCCTTTTTTTATTTTTATTTATAAAATATTATACCATATAGTTATGTTGATTTAGAATAGTGTTAGAAAATTTTAATATTGAAATTTTAAATATTACATGATATTATTTTTAAAAATAAAAAAACAATGGAATAGCAAAAAGAGGACTAACCACCAAGTAAGTCCTCTTTTATTTTTACATTATTTTTCTAGAATTGTTCGATTAGAATTATCACAATATGTAGCATTATAATAACTATAAATCTTATCCAGACTCCTTCTTAAAAAAAGGATTGTCAAAATTATATTATTTTATTTAAACATTTCCTCATATTCCTTTGATTTCCAATCATTTCCTTTTTTCAAAAAGTAATATTTTTTTAGTAATTTCATAAGACGAATTTTTCTTCTAGTTCTTTTTTTCATTGAATCTATCATATACATCAAAAATTCTGCAGCCATTTCCTTTTTCATTCATATTTTTTTAACTTATCAGAATTATATTTCTCTGCCAAATTTTTTTCAATTTCCTCTTCACTTAAATCGTCCAATTTATCAAATGAAGGTATTTTTTTATTTCACATTTTACAATTGCTTTTTGAATTTGATAAATACTTTATACTTTTTACTTCTATTTTAGTATTTTTCAGCCATAAGATCAAACATCTGTGAATAAGCTTCTAAGAAAGTTTTTATAAAGATAAACATCTTCTGATTTATTATTTTTTTGATTTTTTTCATGGCATTTTTCTGCTTCTGAAAATGTTGATAAATACTCTTTAAAACCTCTATTTATATAATCCTTTATCTTTTTCTTCAATCTTTTTATTCTCCATTTCAATCTGTTCTGCAGACAATGTAACATTTTTTCCCCTTCGTCACTTCATAACCTTGTCCAAAAAAATTTGTAACGAAAATGTAAACAATACGATTAATAATAATTTTTTTCATCTAAAAATTCTCCTTATTTTTTTACTTTATCAAAATTTTTTTATTCTTTAATCCCTCTTCTAAACTCATGCGAAAACGTCTTATCATAAAGTTTAGATTTAGAATATTTATCTCCCATAAAGTTTCCAACTAAAATTTGTGCAGTTTTCGTAATTTTCTCATCTTTCACTTTTTGAGCAATATTTTCCAATGTTCCCATAATAATTTTTTTGATCATCCCAAGTGGCTCTTTTGGACAATTGCAATTGGAGTTGTTTTCTCGTAATGTTTTAATAGTCTTTTTACAACTTCATCAATCATTTGTACAGACAAGAATATTGCCATTGAGCATTTATGTGAAGCTAGGCTTTCTAGACTTTCTGTTTCTGGTACTGGAGTTCTTCCTTCCAGTCTTGTACAAATTATTGTTTGACTCACATCAGGCAATGTGAACTCTTTTTTTATTGCGGCAGCAGCAGCTACAAATGAACTCACTCCTGGCACGACTTCATACTCTATTCCGTATTCATCCAAAATATCCATTTGTTCCCTTATTGCTCCAAAAATACTTGGATCCCCAGTATGAACTCTTGCAACCAATTTCCCATTTTTCTGAGCTTTTATCGTAACTTCCATCACTTCATCTAAGCTCATTGAAGCAGAATTATAAACTTCCGCTCCTTCTTTATGACATTCAATAACTTCTCTAGGCACAAGTGAACCCGCATAAATTATGACATCTGCTTCCTTTACAATTCTTTGTCCTTTTACTGTTATTAATTCAGGATCTCCAGGCCCTGCTCCTATAAAATATACTTTTTTTCATAAAATTACCTCTTTCTTTTTTTATATTTTTTTATTTTTCTATCAAATATTTTTTTACTAATAACTAATTTTTTTGTTCCACATTCGGATTTTTGAACCGCTTTCTTATACAGTTCTTTTTAATTCTTCAAAATGATTTCCATTTTTTTCTCTGTATTCTTTTTTTCCTTTTCTGTCAATTCCCTATTATATGGATTATCTCCCAAACTGCTGTGAAGTGCAACTCCAAATTGTGTTATAATATCAAATTTCATGATTTCCTGTGACAAACTTTTGTCTGTATAAAATTTATAACCATCGTAATTTGAACCTCTTCCAGCATCATAATAAGTATTATTATGATATTTTTATCTTTACAATATTTTTTTATTTCTTTTTTTGTTTTTTTCTTTCATAAATAACTGCCCTATTGTTTTCTACCAATTCAGCAATATAATTACGAACATAATCCAATTTTTTTATCTTTATCCGAAATACTATCTTTTTATATTTTTTTCTTTTTTTATCTCTATTCTTATTATACAATTCCAACAAATCACTTTTTTTCTTACTACAATATCAAAATTTTTCAGTTTTATAAGTCACCAAATCTTTTTTTATCACTTGGCAATACATAATCTAGTTTAATTTCTTTGACAAAATCTTGACTCAATTCTACATATCTCTTCTTTTTTTGTATCGTAAGTTCCTTTTTACAATCGTTTCTGCCATTCCTTGAATTGCCACTATAAATGACAAAATAAATAAAAATTTTTTTCATAATAATTCCATTCTCCTTAATACTTAAATTTAATTTCTAAAACCCTGATTTTTTTCAATATCA
>BNJU01000314.1_pt1 | contig 27127 bp, 48 predicted proteins | sample 8539281 | NCBI WGS metagenome assembly BNJU01 (sample SAMD00202456, study PRJDB9452) | human saliva metagenome | isolation source: human saliva | place: Japan
CAGTGCGGCCGGCCTGCTCGACCGCCACGAATCAGCTCCATTCGCACGGATAGCCTCCTCCTCGTTGACGGGGATCGGCGTGATGCCGCTCGGGGAGCACTCTTCTTCAACCGCGGGACGCTCCTCCATCAACCACCATCGGCACCACCTTGAGGCCGCCGGGACGTCATGTTGAACGTCTTCTGCATGTTCAGCTCCGTAACCCGCGTCCGCTCGCGTCGACCGATGAACGTTGATATCGGTGCGTGTGGCAGGCATATGCCGCCCAACACGTCATGGTGAAATTCACCGGCTTCACCGGCTCAAACTTGTCCCAGCAGGCTGATTGAGCACGTGTAAGCATATCGTGACCTGAGTTCCGTCCGGCGACTGATCCGCTCGTCATTCAGAATCACAGTCGTTGGCCGTACCGCCGCGCTGCTCCGGGCCGTAGGAGGGCATCAAAATTGACTTCCTTGTCTTCCTCGGCTTGAGTAAAGCCAAAATCTTACCCATCGAGCATCCCTGTCCGCCGAATCGGCGGCGGTAATCATGTTGCATGGTTGCATCTTTCTTTATCCAGTTAAAACGGATCCCGGGATCAGATATTCTTCAGGTCGCCGGTGGATAGGCCGGGGAACATATTTCACTGCCCATCATCGGTTAGACGCCGTGGGCGACTTCTTCAGCCTGAGAGCAAAGTCGGTGACGCCCTGGCGGATGCGCGCGCCGGTTCTCAGAAGACCGGTCAGACATCTGCTGTTTTGCGCGCAGCGGCGGGCGTCTGGACGCTCTGGCGGGTCCACGGGCGGTGCCGGTGAGCTGAGCCGGGACGCCGTCTTGAGCGGGTGGCCATTCAGGGCCACGTCGCGACCGTAGGGGCGGAATGGCGATGGGCATACCGATCGGCGATGAATTGAGGTATCGTCGCCGATGCATGCCATAGATGGCGTTGTTGACAGAAGATGATGATGACGATGTTTCCCCACGATTGACGGTGATGGATAGTCTCAACTGTGATGCCGATGGCGACCAATCGCCGTCGCTGATAGGTGAAGACCAGCTTGCCGGGTTCACGCGCGTTTGAGGGCAATGGCTACGGCGGTGCGCGTCCGTGGGCCGCTTCCACCCATCCCTATCAATTTGGCATGCCAAAGACGGCACTGCCAGCCACAGGTAACACAGCCACCGTCTTATCCTCGCCGCATGCCGATCACTTCCACTGACCAGTTGTGGGTCACGCCGTGTGGCTACAGCAAGACGGTAGTGCATCGAGGGCATGTTCATCGCGCCAGCTTCGTGTAGACGAGGTTTCCAGTTGATGATATCAAGTCTATCTCTCATTGGGTTCGGTCGCGTTTCCCACCAACTCAGTTTCGGTTTTCGATCAATTCCTAATATTTCCATTTTAGCCAAAATTGTCTTTTATGATTATCGACTTGTCGCCCGCCCATTCGTGAAATACTGCACCAGTCGCAGCAGGATGTGCCCGCCACCGCCACAACATGAAGGGCAGGCGATTTCGCCCCCACCGTAAAGTAGGGATGCACCGGCCGCGATGACGGCAGCGTAATAATGTGCGTGAATAGTTCTCGTCCATCGGTCTCCGCGTCTCTCATCTTGTCTGCGATCTCCTTTCAATGTTTGATATAAGCGTCTATCGGTTCTCGCTCACCCGCGGCGATGATCTCGTCCGGTGTGAAGACGATTCGCCAAGCGGTAAAGTACTTTCACGCGTCCGTTGACGATAACCGAACGTCTTCCACCATCTGGCCGCGTTGAGCTCGACGGAGGATACCCATGACTTTATCACGCACGGTCGAGATGGCCTTCGTGAGAACAGCCACAGGGTGATAATTTCTTGAACCAGCTTCGGTCCACTCGCCGCGCCGCCCGCCAGCCTTCTGGCAAATGCAGGCCGACAGACCGAGCACCACCAACGGGCGTCCGGCATCGCCGATTCTTCATGGCGCACCTCGTTTCTCTTCGATCTGGCGTGCTTCTAACAGGTTGATTGCGCTTCTCCATGATGGACGGATCGGCGAGCTCGGCGACGTGTGATGATGTTCGACGCGACCGCCCTTGCGACCGTCATTGGCCCAGAGCGATTCTTTCTCGATTTCTTCGTCCGTCTTTGACCGGGCGGAAGAGCGGGCTAACCTCACCTTCTCCATCAACTGCCAGATCATACCGTCCAAGAGCACCGCCAACCGCGACCGACGAACGCCGGGTCAAAGCCCAGCGCCACGAAGTCAGCCATCTCCTGCACCGACGAAATTGCCAGTGTGAACGATAATCGCCCATGCCCGCCACTTTGTGGTTTGAAGCGTCTGCCTGACGGCTGGATCGTTCCCAGACGAGCCGCCACATAGCGTTCACCAGCAAACAAGACGCTCGGCACCACGATGTAAAGACACTTCCCCTCCTGCATCAAACTCATGCCCGGAAGGCTGGACGAAGAGGTCACATCACTCGTTGCCCGACCCCGCCTTTCGCCACCCATGTTGATCAGGAGACCTCGCTCTCAGCCTGCAGGACAATATACCGGTCGTTTGAGCTACCAGCCATCAATGTCTCCATTATCTCGGACGCTGGCCGGCGTGATCCGGATAACCAACCGTCCGCTCGGGCGATATCTGCGTAATGCGATAACGCCGTTCCTATTAATCGACATCTTCCATGACTCGTTCATCTGCGCTTTAACCCTGTAAACTGTCAGACAGGCGTCTAAACACCGCCAGCGCAACTTCCACCAGCAGCCAGTACGCCTTGATCTGTAACCACCTGTGCGTATCCCTTGTTGACCTCGGATGCAACTCTCAAAAGACGTCACTGGGACACGCATACTATAAGTCGCGACCTTTACCTTTCCGGTGTTTACTTCTGTTCTTTTACTCTTCCGCAGCTATTGTTTTAGGTATCCGTCGCAAAAAATGAACGCCTTATTTACATCTTACAAAAAGCACCAAATTTTAACTGCTCACCCTCTGTTGCTTGCAGCATATATAGAAAGGCGCGATTGGGGCAGAACCTCTGGTAAGGCCTCCCAGACGGCTACCTCAAGCGGCTCGCTTCACATGCCTTCGATTCCAGAGAGGACGCCTTCGAACCTGTCACGCGACTTGCAGTCTCCAGCAGCAGACGGAAGCCCAAGTACTCGTATTTCTAACCTCCAGAGCAATAGGCAAGCGATACGCATTTCTGATCTCCGGCAACCGACGGAAAGCCGACCTCGTATTTCTGATCTCCGGCAACCGACGGAAGGCAAAATGCTCGTGACAATCTCGGCGCGGCCGACCGGGCCGTACTTGTGTTCTGGCTTTCCGACGGAAGTGACGGAAAGCTCGGTGCGATGGTTTGATCTTGATGCGGTTGCCCTGAGCGAGCGCTTCTGGATCCCCGCCTATTTTGGTTTGCTGGCGCTATTTTCTGAGGGATTATTCATCCTCTGCTCATTGTATAGCGATCGGGCTGTCCCTCCGCCCTCTCTATGGGCTGCGCATTTACTACCTGCCGCCGCAATGAATATATCGTACAACCGTTTAAGGGATTATCTGCCGTTCGGCCCGGCGGCTCCTGATGAGGGTGGCGGCGGCGCTGATCCATCCGGACTCGGTGGGCAGCGTAGAACGGTGCAGTCCGTCCGTGGTTAATTAGCTGGACTCGTGACGGGTCGCGTACTGACCTGCAGCGCACCCCAATTCAGACCCATCTACACTGGCTACGGTCGATGTGGAGGCGGCGAACCGCTGGGCGATCGTCTATGGCGCACCCTAACGTGGCGGCCGGACAAATGGTCGTCGTGGCCGACCGATCGGCACGAAAATATGACGGCGACAGGGTTTGTAATCAAAGCAAAGATACGCGGCGGTCGTTCCGGCGCAGTCTGCGCCGAGGCAAGTGGCGTCGGTGCGAAAACCCGCGACGGCATCATCATCCCCGCCACCGGCACCCCGTGAGTGTCTGCCGCAACGCGCTTACTATAAGGTCGAGACAGACCTTGTGCTGGAGGTCGACCTCCGCCGAACACGTCGATGCAACGTCGCACTGGGTGGCTCGCGGCAACCGCCACCTTCAGCAACAGGGGCACACCCGTAGCTCCAGCGCCATCCACGGGGCTTCAGCATGGACGACCGTCGCCAGCCATCGTCATCAGAGTCCGTCGACCCGAGGCCGCCACGTTACTCCGGCCTGACGATCACGGCGTGACCGTCACCAAGCGAGTGGCTGCGGCATGGGTCTGACGACCATTGGCCTCGAACCGACCAACAACGTGGTGGACGTGACGTTACGTCTACGCGACTTGGTCAACCGTTACGCCTTTGACGCGGCGAATCGCCGGCGGCCGGATTCAAATTACGCACCATGCCCGCGGGCACTCACGTTCACGACGCTCGACGGCGCCGACGCACACTCACAGCCGATGATCTGATGATCTGCGACGCTGAAACCGATATTATCGGTGGCGTATTTGAGACTCATTCGGGCGACAGGTCCACGACGGACATCTTCCTCAGTCGGCATGCTAATCCCATGGATGCGTCACACCGGCGCGACGCTTCGGTTGAGCACAGATGCCTCCTTCCGCTTCAGGCTGACCTGGATCCAGGAGCAGCGTCGGGGTCAACAAACGCGCCGCATTGCTCATCAAATGAGTGGCTGGCGGCGCATCACGGACGAATTCAGACGTCTATCCGAACAAAGGTCAGGCCGTACGCCGTCGACATCACCACCGCAGATTGATGAGACAATCGGGCGGGCATCCGCCGAGACAGTGAGGCGCTTCATCCGTTCCTCGTTGAAAGCCAGTTGCTCATGGAACGCCCGAAAACCCCTTTCGCTGCGTGTGCCGTCTACCCGCATCGACGTCCGCCGCGACGTGGACGTGATCGAGGACTTATCGCCGCGTTTACGGATGCAACAACGTGGCCCGACGACCACGCGTACCGGTCACGCCAGGCTATCATCACTTACGCCGACCGGACGCAGCCAACATGCGGTGCTCATCTCCGAGCAGCTCTGCGGCGCGAGCACCGAGATCGCCAGCAATTTCGCTCACGCTGCGGGCAGCTTCTGAAGGCGCACCAGCGATGCCTGCCGACACGTGGCGCTCATGAACCACTTCAGTGCCGACCTCAACGTGATGCCAAACACTGCTGCTTTGGCGGCTTGCAGACCATCGCGCACAGCATCAACATAAACAGCCCGCAACCTCCGCTTCTTCGATTTCGGCAATTGCTACGCGCCGCGCTGAGGGCGTCTGCGAGCTGACACCACTTAAAAGAGCTTCGGGCATCGACAGGGGCTTTGGCTGGTGGCGCACGGGCAGTGGCTGCACGCCGACGAACAGACTTCTGTTTGCAGGCTGAGAAACGCATGTGAAGTATCGCCCGGCGCCTCGGCGTGAATGAGAAAAAAGACCGTGCGACACACATTCTTTCCAGCAATTTACCGGCGCAGCCATTAGGAACAGCCTGGGACGCACGCTGGCCTCATCGTCGGCGACGCATTGCTCGACAGGCGAACACATCATTACGGAAGTCAACGCCCGAACTGTCGTGGTGGCACCTGATGAAAAAGACGTCGGGCGACCAACCGTCTTCAGGTGAAAGATCGAAATTCCCAGAAGTGCGGCGTGATTTGGCGCTGCTCGTCCGGCGACTTTACGCCGTGACGTTGCACAAGATCGAACAAACGACTGCCGAGACGGATGCATAACCTCCGCCGTCGTCAACGTTCGACTGTTTATGAAGACGAAATCACCGGCCCTTCTGTAAAGTCGTACGCCGTGAGCTTCACCGCAAGACGAACGCCGCACCCTCACCGACCACGCCGTATGAACGACCTCATGGCCTAAGCTCCGTCACCAGCAGGTCGAGCTGGGCTTTAACTGAGATAACTGTAAACTGCAAGCCGTAAAAACAATAAAGATAAAAGAGACAGACTATGGGAAAACATTGAGTTCCGCAAGCGCAAATTCAACGTTGGTGCCATATTGCGTATTCTGAGATTGGGTAAAGAAGTTACCATCGCCGTCGACCGGCAGATTGGCCCAGACGTAACCCGAAGACTTCGCGTACTGATGCTGAACAGCCAGAAGGAGAACAATACCCAGAACAACGTCGACCGGGCCATCCGACAAACCGGTTCAATTACCACAGACTATGAGAAGATGAACGAGGCTGGCCGTTCGGCATCACCGTCTTCGTGAAACCTGCAGTTAACACCACACACGCACCGTGAAACCGCGTCCGCTATTTTCAACAAGGCCGGCGGCACACTGGGCGACCGGATCGCTGAGTTCCTATTCGATCATGGTACGTGTTCCACACATCTCGAAAGGACGGCGGTATTAAGCGACGACCTCGAACTGGAGCTGATCGACTATGGCGTTGACGAGGCTGGAAGAAAGACGGTGGGTGATCACCTGTGGCGACTTTCGCGCGAACGCCGCCATCGGGGTATCGAAGAACGGCTACGAGATTACCTCGGCGGTTTGTCCGCGTCACAACGACCTCAGGACGTGACGCGGAAACAGCGCGAGACGATCGACAAACTCGTCGAGCGACTCGAGGAGATGAAGACGCGGGGCGTCTTCCGCCAACATCGAAGGAGAGCAGAGGAATAACCCCCTCGCCTCGCTGAAGAAAAAATGAAGAGGGGTGCCATTGCTGTCGACACCTACTCTCATCTGCGATAAGCTGAAGGGACTTGAACCCCCCACGCCCGGGAGGCATCAGATCTCGTCTGACGTGGCTTCCTGAGTGCCACCACAGCCGCCTGTTTCCGGGATTATCCGGTTAACTTCACGCCCCTGAGGTGGGCGATGCGTTAACTGACGGCAAATGAAGCAGTTTGTAATTCGCATCAGAAGAGGCCGTCAAGCGCAAACCGGCTGGAGATAATCGAAGGTGCGGCGGCTGACGGGTTGTTCTCCTGGGGCGATCAGGGATTGGTGTATTGATGCGCACCGGGCGACGTAATGGTGGTCGGTTGTAAGCGTCGCTTAGCTCGTCTTGAGGTTTGTCATCGACGCCCCCGCCGCCCGCTCCTTGCCGTCTGCGGCTCATAGAGTATAAAGCGAGAGTTCGCGCTGTAGATCCCTAGTGTCGTGCGCCGCGCAGCCGTCCCACCGTACCTTTGCGGCAAGAGCCAGCCCCGTTCGCCTTAGCTATGGGCACGCAGCGCGTTCGCCCGACTCGACGCGGCGAAGTAGACGCATGTCTCCATGTTCATCGTCCCCACGGACTGCGCCTGCGGCCCGCGTATTCGTGTCCACGCTCGGGCCGCGCGGCATCGAGCGCCATCCGTTCGACGGATCGAGCGGCGGAAACGTCACGACAGCACTCGCCGCCCACTCCCCGTGCTGGCTCATGGCTACACCACGCGCCTTCGAGCCGCCTCGGCCCTGGGCGCGTCGGCGCCATCGGCGTCCGTGCCGGATAGGCCAGCAGATTGCGTGCTGCATGGCCACAGCGCTGCCACGCGCACGGTTAGGAACGATGGCGTGTGGCGCTGCCTCTCGAAAGCGCGAGAAGAGGCTGAAGTTGTCACCACGCGGTTTAGTGGTAAAATCTTATCGATGAAGAAATAGCCGAGCTGCGTAGAGAGGATACCAATGCGGCACCGGCCAGAATGTCGGGCGCCATGGCGGTTGTTCAGGCTGCGCCGCAGGCCTGACAGGTGGCGCTGGCGCCAACTCGAGATACTTACAGGTGGAATTCTATCATCGCCACTCCTTGTGCAGTGAGGTAGCGTTGTGGCAAGAAAGCCGTCAGCCGTGTCGCAGAAGGAGGTTGCGCGTCGAGGCGTCGGGCGCTTCCACGCGAGGCGGTGTGCGAGTGGAGTTACCACGGCCCGTCATAGTGGCTGGGCTCGCAGCGTATGGCAGCGGCGTCCGAGGCCATTGTGTTACGCCCACGAACACCCGCCAGTTTCGCCCGTAGTCGCCACCGCTGGCGCATGACTGCGGGTAGTTGTCGAGGCGTGTGCGAAACACCGGCACCGCGCGCGTGCGGATATGTCGGACGTGTTCGCGCTCTCGCTCCGCGTCAGTGCCAGGCGGTGAAGACCGCCGGGCGAAAGCCGATACGCGCCAACGTCGGTGGTCCGAGATGGTGTGCATGCCACGACGACTGATGGTCGAAGGCCGCGCTGTCGGGCATGCGATCGCATCCGCCAGCCGCCGACTGTGTCACCGTGTCGAGCGCCGCTGGCGGATAATGGGCGTGTGCGCCACGCCGTGCGTGGGGCGAAAAAGAATCAGCAGCAAAATGGTCGCGCTATGGATGGGTTGATCTTTTCGTGCCTTGCAGGGTCAAAAATCATGGGCGCCGCTGCCGAAGAATGGGGCTGGGCTCTTTTCGCGGCGATCGGCCTCGCTGCTCTCTCATCCTCCGTGCAAAGCCAAACGAGGCACTCGATTGGCTGGCGCAGTGTGCGCAGCCTCAAAGCAAGTACTCGTGAGCTCCGCGCAGTGATCGCGCGACCTCAAACAAAGTACTCGATTTGGCTCTGCGCAGTGTGCGCAGCCTCAAACAAGTACTCGATTGGCTTCGCGCGGTGTGCGCGGCGTCAAAGCAAGTGCTCGATTGGCTTCCTTTCGCGCGGCCACTGCGGCGAAACGCAGCGCGCTCGATTGGGCGCTGCGGCCCGCCAGCAGTGGCCGGTACCGACCAATCCCATCTCACTCTTGTACCAACTAGCTTCCTCGGCCTTCGGCGAAGCCTGCGCACCGCTAGTGCGCCCGTGTTTGGCTGCATGCGCGGTGACCCCGATCAAGCAGCGGCGTAATTTGGGCGGCCACAAAAAGGCGATCCGGCAGACGGTAAACAGGAACCATTTCATCGCGCTCTTGCCAGCCGTTTCCAGCCTGGCCTGCCGACTCTGCTACCCATCAAACAGTGGATACTGTTTGCGCCCTGGTCACGGATAATCATAGCAATAACAGATAGATCGAAAATGAAAAGAACATTCATACCTCAACCGCGAAGAGAAGAACCGGCATGGTTTTCATGCCTAGAGTGTCGACCGCCAACGGACGTCGCGTAGCTTCACGCCGCGCTTCAGGGACGCATGAGCGGTACCGTATCCGACGAATAATCCGAGCTAAATGCCCCATCAGCTCGCCTGACTGTCTGGCCCCACACAGGAGAAAGTAAAGTTTGAAGGAGACTTTTACTTTTCTTCGTTTCAGAGACCAAAACAAAACGCACACGCAGCCTTATGGGAAAGAGAAAAGACGCCGAAAGCGCCCACGGGAATGGTTCATGCGCCTGCGCGGTGGTAGTGCCCCTCTTCCTGGCCTGCCACTCGCACTCTGGCATCCTTTCACTCGCCATGGTGCTGCAGGTCCTGGACGGCGCTGCAACCACCGCCGCAACAGGTCCCATCACGTCGTAGCCCAACGTGTGAAAGGAAGACGCCGAAAGAGCCCATCGGGAGAATCCAGCGAAAATACGAGGCGCGTCCCTCGTACTCGACTCCATCTATTCCAAGGATATATTTGAGCCATAGTCGGTGGTGCCCGCCATCGGATCGAGGTCAAGAAAAGACCGCATCCTCTACCTGACTATCAACGCCCGCACCGCACAGATGGCCATCGTACCGGACGTTACCGACCTCTCTGCGCCAAACCTTCGCCTGCTGCAATCGCACGGATTCCGTCCATCGACGTCGTACTACGTCAGCGGCAGCTACCGCGATCTGGCGTTGGGCGTGCGTTGCGCGGTAAGACACTGAGGGCGAGCGATCGCGCGCCCATCGCAGCCAAAGATCGTGCTCCGGGTGACGACGGCGGCGAAGGCGAGACTGCCCCATTCTGGTCGCCACGCTCGAATCAGATGGAGCCTCTCGCCGCAGCGATGACTCAAACGACGAAAGAACGAGGAACCGACGACGAAGAATGATCCCCAACAGTAACTACCGACCACCGACCTGACCTCAAGATGCCGGCGGACGGCCTCTTCGATGAAGAGGGACGACGACGAAGAACTCGAAATCTCTATGAGCATTTCCGGTTTACAGCGACCGAACCAATCTCTGCTCCGCGTCGACAAGTTTCTCATCGACCGCATGACGCATACGAGGCCGCAACCGCATCAGCTGGCTGCCGATGCGGGTTACGTGCAGTGGACGAGGTAGCCGGTGGGAGCAACTACCGGGTGAAACCGGGCGACGTGGTCACGATCGTCATGGCGCAGTCCGCGGACGCCTTCTGAGTCATCGCGGAGATATTCCCCTCAACTCGTTTATGAGGACGAGGCCTGCTGACGTGAATGGCGCCGGCAGGTCTTGTTGTCATCCGGACACGGCGCTTCACGCGACACGCTGGTCAATGCTCTGGCTACCTCCTGCAGCCTGCCGAATTCGACAACGACCCGCAGCTGGGCCTCGTGACCGCGTCGACAGGACACGTCCGGTCTACTCGTCGTAGCCAAAAACTTATCGACGCCAAGACTCACCTCAGCCGTCAGTTCTTCAGCACCCAACGCCGTTACCAGACGCTCGTCTACGGGGCATCCCGAAAAGAGAATGAAGGGCGCATCAGAGAAACATCGGCCGCGACCTACGCGACCGCCTCCGCGCAACGGTCTATCGCCCGGAAGCGAGGAGGAAAGTGGGCCGCCACAAACTACTACGCGTCACCGAACGGCTGGATACGTCAGCCTCTAACGCCAACTCGAAACCGGTCGCACGCACCAGATCCGCGCCCATGAGCCACATCAGCCATCCGTCTTCAACGACGCCCGCTACGGCGGCGAACGCATCCTCGGGGACGCCCCACGGGCGGCTGCTGACGGTTTGTGCAGGGGCCTTCGACACCTGTCCGCGTCGAGCTTTTGCACGCCGGACGTTGGCTTCGATGCGTCCACCACGGGAAAGGGCTCTTTTTCACGGCTCCATTGCCCGACGATATGCGGGGGCTGATCAATAAATGGCGCCTTACTGCGCCAGCAACATAACCGCCTACCACCGCGGACGAACAATGAAAAAGCAGATTGCACTGGTAGCCGGGGGCTACTCCGGCAGTACGAAGTCTCGCTCAAGAGCGCCGACGGCCTCTACTCCTTTATCGATCGAACGCGCTACGACCTCCATCACGTCCTCCTGACCGTGGAGCCTGGAGCGTACTCCTGGCACGACGGATCCCAGGTGCCTATAGGTCACAGCGACTTCGCTACCGCTCCCCGACGGCCGACAAGTACCGCTCGAGCTTGGCCTATCTGCATCCACGGCGCCGAGCGAGGACGGTCGGCTGCAGGGCGCTATTTCGACACTGATCGGCCTCCCCTACTCCTCCTGCGGCGTTGGCCTCGAGCCTCACTGTATGTAAATACACCTGCACGCGGTTCCTGCGAGTCGAGGCCTGACGCGTCGCCGACGCAGTCCGTCTCGCACGCGGCGAGCAGGTCTCCGAGGACACGGTCGTCAAGAGCCTCGGCCTGCCCGTCTTCGTCAAACCCAGCAGGGGGAGCGGCCTCGGCACGACAAAAGGTGAAGGTGGCAGACAAGATCGAGAGGCCGTCCGCGAGCCCTCCTGCGACGACAGGTGATCATCGAGCGCTCGTGGCCGGCACCGGGTGACGTGCGGCTGCTACCAGGCGAATGGGCGCATGACGCTGCTGCCGCTGACGGAGGTCGTGACCCGGTAACGACTTCTTCGACTTCGACGCCAAATACAACGGACAGGTGAGCGGAGTACTGCGCCGGATCTCGAACGAGATGACCCGGTGTTCCAAAAACTGACGCAAAACATACTACCGCCTGATCGGTGAGGGAATCCGCGTGGACTTCATTCTCCCCCGGACGGCAGCGAACCCACGTCGTGCTGGAGGTGAGCTACCACGGGCATGACCTACAGCGACTTCATCCCGCAGCAGATCCGCGCCGCCGGTCTCCCAGATTACCGGGTGATGACGGAAATCGTGAGAACGAGCTGAACAACCGCTGAACAACGCCCCACCCCACCCTTCCTATCCACGCAAACACCGAGACATCATAGTGGAACGACCTACCCCTCCCGCGTTCGACGACATCCGCCCTCGTAAACGACGCGGAAGTGCCCCAAGCCGTCGGGATCTGATCTCGTCCGACGGACTCTGGCGCGCCCTCAGCTACATCGCCCCGGATGCCGACCGCGCAGCCCTCATCGAGACGATGCGCTCCCTGCCGCACCAAGGCTGAATTTAAGCAGACCATCGGCTACCAGACGGTCATGGCCATTGCACGGCGGAGCACCTTCTGCTGACCATCTCCGGCCGCAGCCGACTGCCCGAAAGCTAAAGCGCCCTGCACTTCATCTCAACCACCGCGACATTGTCCTCGACGCCGCCTTCCTCAACGTCTACTCTACGACGTGGGCTACGACATGACCCAAATCGCCATCGGGGACAACCTCCTCATCTATCCCTGGATCCGACTCCTGGTGCGGCTCAACAACAGCTTCATCGTCAAGCGCAACCTATCGGCCCGGCGACTGCTCGAAAACAGCCGCATCCTCTCGGCCCATCCGCCACCCTCCGCCAGACGCACGGGTCCATCTGGATCGCCCAGCGAGAGGTCGCGCCAAAATTCCACGACAGACCAGACCTCGGTCCTCAAAATGCTCTGCATGGCCGGAGAGGCGACGAGGCCTACTCGACAACCTGATGGAGCTCGTCATCGTGCCCATCGCCATCTCCCTACGAGTACGACCCGTGCGACTACCTCAAAGCCCGAGAGTTCCAACTGAGGCGCGACGACCTGAACTACGTCAAGAGCGAGCGCGACGACCTGCTGAGCATGGAGACCGGCATCATGGGCGACAAGGGGCGCGTGCATTTCACCATCGGCACGCCCTGAACGACACCCTCGACAGTTCGACCCGCCATGCCCCGCCACGGGCTCCTCGCGGCCGCAGCAGCAGCTATCGACCGCGACATCTCGCCCGTACCGCTTCTACCCAAAGCGTGCGTGGCCTGCGATCTGCTACGCCACGCTGCGCTTCCGCACGAACTGCGAGCCTCCGCGACCGAAAAGCCCGCTTCGGGCTTGCCTCCAGCGACAACTCGACCGCATCGACCTGCCCCAAAAGACGAGCCCTACCTGCGCGCAAATGTCGAGATGTACGCCAGCCCCTCAGAACCACTGGGACACCGAGACCCGAAGTGACCGCCTCCGACGAGACGTCCCCGCCACGAACGCCTGCCGAACCCACACTCCGCCGCCTGCCCCTGGTATCTGGCCCACCTCAAGCTGATCCGCGGGCGCAGCGAAACGATCGTCTCCTCCACCCACATCGGAGGGAACAGGCCTTCCCATGCAGGTGGCAGGGCCTCTCTCACATCAACATCTCGGGTAAAAACCCGCGTCGGTTACAGGTGGACGCCTGATCGAGCATCCTCGACGACTTCCTCGGCTTCTCGCACGCCGCGAGCCCTGCTCTTTCGGCGTCGGTCGGCTGCCGCACTAGTGCGTGACGCCGGTCTGCGGGAGCACTACGGACTCGATCATCGTGGCCGGCTTCGATGTCCGCCCGAGCTGGTGGGCACCGAGATCGAAGGCATCCCCGTCTACCACATCGACCACCTCCCGGACCGCTGCCCCGCTCGACGCCACCATTGCCGTCATCACCGTGCCGGTGAAGCCAGCGCGTCACCGACCAAGTCCTGGCCTGCGGGATCCGCGCCCTCTGGAACTTTACTTCCGCATCCGGGTGCCCACAACGTCGTGGTGCAGATACCTCCATCTATCGCCAATCTCGCCGTCATGTTCAGTCCCGCCTAAACAGCCTCACCACCCGTGAAGATTTTTCAGCCGTCGGCATGAACTACGCCGATCACAATAAAGAACTACAGCACGCGTTTTTCCCGGAGCCTGCGATCTTCATGAAATCCGATCCCGTGCTGAAAGATGGCAAACCCTTCTTCCTCCCCGACTTTTACGGACGAGGTGCACTACGAGACTGGAGCTCGTCATCAAGATCAACAGGCTGGTGAAAAACATCGACGAACGGTTCGCTGCTCGATACTATGACGGGTGACCGTCGGCGCTAGACTTCACCGCTCGCGATCGGCGGCGAGACCTGCGCTCAAGGTCTGCCTGAGAGCTCTGTAAGGCCTGACAACGCCGCAGCCGTCGAGCCGCTCGTCCCCTTGCAGAGGTGGGCAGCGAAATCGGCCGATCACCTTCCGTCTCGACCTCAACGGTCGAACAGTGCAACTGGGCGAACGGCCGACATACTCTTCCCCGTCGACCGCATCGTTGCCTTCGTCGGTCGATTCTTTACCCTGCGCATGGGCGACTTGATCTACACCGGCACCTCGGGCGTCAGCCCCGTAATATCGGCGACCATTGAGAGCTTCATCGGCGATCAAAGCGGTTGCTCGATTTCTGCATTAAGTAATTTGGTTTCCCCATCTCCCGCTGTTTTCAAACAGTGGGAAACGTCTGCTGAGCCGGGATCTCTCGTGTCTTGAACAATGGGTAATGCCGTCTGCGTGAAGGTCTACTAGTCTCAAACAATGGGTAATGCCTGCGCTCCCGGGATCTCTTGTTGTCTCGGAACAATGGGTAACGCCTGCGCTCGAGGATCTCTGTCGTCTTGAACAATGACGCGTTTTCCACCAGGAAAAATCCGGTTGTCGCAGACAATACTAAATACCTGATCCGGGTATTCAGCAATGTCTCGAGACAATAACATATAGAACGAGCCGGAAATCTGCATCATCTCAGACAATCATAAACGAGATGACTATTGTTTAGTATGTCTCGATCAATCACGAATACCTCGATCAGGTATTTGGTATTGTCTGAACAACAGTTCTCGTAAACACCCGTTTTTCTCTGCTGTGTTTCGAGCAATGAGACCTTCGGGCAGAAGAGCATTTTCTGTTGTCTCGAGACAGCTGAGACCTTCAGACAAAAACGTTTTCTATTGTTTCAGGCAACGGGACCTTCAGGTGTTAGGTGTTTTCTGTTGTCTCGAGACAATGAGACCTTCAGACGAAAGCGTTTCTTGTTGCTCAAAACAGCGGGAGATGGGTACATTTTTCGAACTTCTTCCGTTTGAATCCATGGCGCGTTATCCATGGAATTCTGCCCCTTTTCACTCATGTCTCATCTAACTACCATATGACATGTATACTGACCACGATATGCTGCGCCCTCGCCTCTGGAGCGCCACCGCTACGGCCGCGCAGACGCACAAAGCTCTCTACCCGCAGCTCCGTGCTGGCCGAGGGACGGTGGGTGAAAGGTCGCGTTGCTGACGACGGCATCTACAAACTCACCTACGACCAGCTCCGCGCCATGGGCTTCGCCAGACTGGCGAGTCTCCGTCCATGGCTACGGCGGCTCATCCTCGACGAGGACTTCTCGCACGGCGGCTATGTCGACGACCTGCCCGCCACCCGTCTGCCGAGGCGCGGACTATCCTCTTTTACGGGCGCGGCCCCATCAAGTGGACTACGACCGCAAGGCCGGCACCTTCACCCACGAGGTGAACCCCTACGCCACGCACGGTTGCTACTTCGTGACCGACGCCGCCCACCGCCGACGCGGGCGCGACCTCTGCCGACATCACGGCCGCACGCGACGTGACCGTCTTCGACGACCACCTGCTGCACGAGGTGGATCGCGAGTTCGCCTTCAGAAAGTAGGGCAGACCGGATCCGGCCGTGACCTCTTCGGCGAGTTTTTCCAGCACCCCTATCGCGAGACTTTCCCCTTCTCCGTGCCGGGCATCACGGCCGAAGAGGCAAAGTCACGCTCCGTTTCGTGGCCTACACCGGGGTGACGGGCGCCGGCACGAGTCACGCTTGCGATCGACGGCACGCAGCTGCTCCGCGGCGATCCGTTCGACAGCGAGACCTACCAAAGCCCACGAATACGTCGGCACCAGCTCCTGGCGCGGCGAAAAAGAGCGAGGCGCCGAAGGTGACCGTGGCTACGACAAGGCAGCGGCCGCCAGCAGCTTCCTCGACTCATCCGCCTCCAGGTCGCCGCACGCTCCGCGCTTACGACGCGCGCCTTCACCTTCTTCCGCGACTTGACCTCGATGCGTTCGGCCTCCCGCTTCGTCATCTCCGGCGCCACGAGGCGATGATCGTCCTCGACGTCACCCACCCTCAACGCGTCAGCCGCATGGCCACGCGCCGCGACAGCTCCCGCGCTCACGTTCTCCATCCCCGCCAGTGGCGACACGCTCCGGGGTTCGTGCTGATCGACCCCACGAAGACCTTCCCCACCCCCGAGACCGTCGGGGCCGTGACGACGCAAAACCTGCACGCCCTTCCGCAAACCGACATGGTGATCCTCTCTCCCCGGCCTTCCTCAGCGAAGCCGGGCGGCTAACCGCCAAAAGCACCGCACAGAAGCGCGACTCGATCAGCGTCACCATCGTTACTCCCCGAGCAGGTCTACAACGAATTCTCGAGCGGCACGCCAGATGCGACCGCCATCCGTCGCTTCATGAAGATGTTTTACGACCGTCGCTCCTCGAGTCCGACGCCCCGAAATATCTGTTGCTCTTCGGCGATGGGTCGCGACAACCGTCGGCTTTCTTCGGCCTGGAAGGGCATCGACATGACCAATTTCCTCCTCACTTACCAGTCCCAGCTTCTCCTTAGGGTGGCAATTGGACGGGCGGCGGCGGAGCACGAGAGACCTTTGTGACGGATGATTGCTTCGGTTTCCTGGACGACGGCGAGGATCTCGCATCGGCACCTGCAACCTGCGACTCGGCATCGGCCGATTCCCCGTCCGCACAGTCACCCAGGCGCGTGCGGCCCGTCAACAGGTCGTCGGCTCATCGATAACCCCTCCTTCGGCGCCTGGAAAAACAATCTCTGCTTCATCGGCGACGACGGCAGCTCCACCGACGGCTACAAGACGCGCCACATGAGCGACGCCAACCGCCTCTCGCAATTCGTGGAGCAAAATTACCGGGTACATCAACCGCGACTCGTCTCGACGCTTATAAAGAGCGGCTCGAGGCGGAGGCGGCAGCAGCCTACCCGACGTGGTCACCGCCCTCCGAAAACCTACAGCGCGAAGGCACCATGCTGATCAGCTACAATGGCCACGGTAACGCCCAAGCCCTGAGCGATGAGCACGTCATCACCCAGAGCATGATCCAGCAATATACTACTCCACCTGCCGCTCTGGATCACGGCTTCGTGCGATTTCGCGCCCTTCGATCACACGGTCACCTCTGCCGGCGAGGATGTCTTCCTCAACGAGAAGAGTGGCGGCATTACGCTGATCACCACCTCGCGCGTGGCCTACGATGAGCCCTAATTTCAATATGAATGGCATCCTCCTCGAGCAACTTTTTCAAACGCCGCACGGACGGTCGTCGGGCCACCCTCGGGGAGGCGCTGATGGAGATGAAAAACAGCTGCTTGTCGTACCTCAACCGCTGCTTCGTCCTCATCGGCGACCCGGCCCTGACGCTCTCCTTCCCCACCTACGGCATCCGTGTGACAGAGATCAGCAGCAAGTCCGTCACCGAGGGGACAGTGAACCTCAGGGCCCTCGACCGAGTGACGATCAAGGGCGAGGTGATCGGATTGGACGGCGTGCGGCTCACAGTTTTCAACGGCGCCCTGACGGCCGTCGTCCTCGACAGCGAAAGAGATCACCACGCTCAATAACAGCCGCACGGGCCACACCTACACCTACCGATTGTCCGAACACCATCCACCAGGGTAACACCGTCGTCACCAATGGCCAGTTCACGCTCAGCTTCACCGTCCCTGCCGACATCTCTTACTCCAATCGCAACGGAAAATGAGCCTCTACGCCTACGACGCCGCGCGCAACGCGAGGCAAACGGTGCCCTACCGTCGCTATGCCGTGGGCGGAACCGCCACCCAGATCGAACGCGGCACCGTCGGCCCGGACATCCGCCTGCTCTACCTCGGCGACGGCACCTGGAGCGAAGGCGACAAGACGAACGAGACGCCCTTCTTCGTGGCGCCGTCCGCGACGCCTCGGGAATCAACATCACCGGCAGCAGCGTCCGGACGCGACATCACGCTGACCATCGACAACAATCCGCCTGAGCTACAACCTGAACAGCTACTACGCCGACCGTACCGATGTGCCCGGGTGAGGGCGTGGTGCGCTTCTCCATCCCGCGCCTTGCCGAGGGGACGCTGCACGGCGGAGTTCAAGGTGTGGGACATCTTCAGCAACTCCACCGCGCACCTTCACCTTCCAAGTCGAGAAGGGACTCCGACCGTCCATCACCGAGCTACGCGCCGGCCCCGTGCCAGCCGCGACCAGGTGACCTTCTACCTCGACCACAATCGCCCGGGTCACGCATGGAGTCACGATCGGCGTCTACGATCTGGCGGGCCACCTGCAATGGCGGCAGCACCGAGCAGGGATCGTCAGGCTCTTCACGCCTACACCGTCGTGGGACGCAACCAACGGGCGCGGCGCCGTCTGCGCCCGGCATCTACATCTATCGCGCGGCCATCCGCACGGCGGGCTCGTCGAGAGGCCACCCGTGCCCTGAAGATGGTGATCCTCGGAGCGAAAAACTAAAAACGAAAGCCGGGTACATGATGGGATGCGTTCCCTGTATGCCCGGCTCAGTTTCAGCTTTTTCGCTTCACGCCTGCTTAGTCAACACGTGGTGGTCGGCAACTCACCGGTGACGCGGTGGCCGTCTTGATCGAGCATGACGGTGGTCGCCCTCGACGATGTAGAGATCAGGTCTTCGCCCTCGCCCACGGTGATGCAGGCGTTAGCGGCGTCACTGGAACTTCCCGCTGGACTCGAATCGGCCGTCCTTCTTGTCCTTGTAGATCTCGGTCGAGGCTGTGGTGCCATCGGCACGCAGCTCGAGGTCGTCTCGATGCCGCCACAGTCGGCGCAGGGATGACGCCGGTGTGGACGCCCGCCTTGTCGAAGGCGGTGGTTCAGTTGGGCCTCGGCCACGGCGACCGTGCTGATCGGTCGGCGCCTCGGCGTTGTCGTTCACTTTCCGGCCGGGTGCATGACGCCAAACTCAGCGTCAGCGCGGCGACCATGCCGCAGAGTAAGGTTCTTCTTCACTTTATCAAAGCTGTTTTGGATGTATTGGATGGTTGTTTTATGGAGCTGTTTGGGCGGATCTTTCCTCTTTCTGTTTCGGGTCTATCAGTTCTGTTTCTGCCTTTTTGTTCCATCATTAATCCTCACGCAGCGCTATGCTCGACCTAATGATGAAACAAAATCATCAAAGCTGTTCTCGATATCCTCGAGATAAATTCAAACAACTTCTTATTTATCAGCATAAGTGGTGGATTACCGGCCGATGCGGTGATAGATTAAGCCGGCTTCTTCGATCTCGGCGATGTTGCCAGATGTTGCGGCCGTCGAGGATGAGGCGTCTTCATCGAGGCTGCGGATGCGGGCCCAGGCGGGCAGGCGGAACTCCTTCCACTCGGTGACCACCATGAGCACGTCGGCGCCTTCGACGGTCTCGTAGATATTGTTGGCGTAGGCGATGCGATCGCCGATGCGGCAGCGCCGCCCTCGAGGATAGCCACGGGATCGTGAGGCCGATGACCTGACAGCCAGCCTCGAGCAGACGGTCGATGAGTACGAGCGAGGGGCCTCGCTATGTCGTCCGTCTCGGGCTTGAAAGGCCAGGCCCCATGGCCCGCTGCGGCCTGCGGAGATCGCCGCCGAAAGTGGAGCCGGAGTTTGCGGAAGGATCGTCTTCTGCTCCTCGTTCACGTCCTCCACAGCTTTTCAGGATACGCATCGGGTAGCCGTGCTCAGCGGCGGTGCTGATGAGGGCCTTGACGTCGCGGGAAGCACGAGCCGCCGTAGCCGCAGCCGGCGTAGAGGCTGCTGCCGATGCGGGTGTCGGGCCGATGCCCTTGCGCACCATGTTGACGTCGCGCCGATGATCTCGCAGAGGTTGGCCATGTCGTTCATGAAAGCTGATGCGGGTGGCGAGCATGGCGTTGGCAGCATATTTGGTCATCTCGGCCGAGGGGATGTCCTATAAATGATGCGGAGGTGTTGAGCATAAAAAGGGGTGATGAGCTTCTCCGCGAGCTTCTTGGCGCGGTCGGACTCGACGCCGACGACGATGCGGTCGGGGTGCTGAAGTCGCTTCGCGGCGGCGCCTCAGCGAGGAACTCGGGGTTGGAGGCGATGTCGAGAGTCGATCGTCACGCCGCGGCGGTCGAGCTCGTCGGCGATGGTCTGGCAGATGCGGCGGGCGGTGCCCACGGGACGGTGCTCTTTGGTCACCACCAGGAGGTGTTGTTCATCGCCCGGCCGATGGTGCGGGCCACGTCGAGGACGTAGCTTGAGGTCGGCGCTGCCGTCCTCGTCCGGCGGCGTACCGACGGCGCTAAAGACGATCTCGACCTGGTCGAGCACCTCAGTCAGGTCGGTGGTGAAATGGAGCCGACCCACTTCGTAGTTGCGGATCACCATCTCCTCGAGGCCGGGTTCATAGATCGGCACGACGCCGTTCGAGGTTCTCAATCTTTGGCGATCGATGTCCACACAGAACACTTCGACGCCCATCTCAGCAAAGCAGGTGCCGGTGACGAGACCGACGTAGCCTGTTCCAACGATTGCAATCTTCATTCGTTACGTATATAATAGGTAAGTGATTTGGGGCGCAAAAGCGTTGCGGGGAAGCGGGCGGAGGGCGCTTCCCGCGGCGGGGACGACGGCTTCTTGAAAATGCTCTTCGCGCGGCGAAAGCGTTTTCGGAGAATTTGCCCCTTTTCCCGCCGCGGAAACCGATCTCAGCAAATTTTTACCGCCTTCCCGCCGCACGAAACCGTTTTTCAGGGAGATTTTATCGCTTTCCCGCCGCGGAAACCGTTTTTCTGAGAATTTTTCCCATTTCCCGCCGCGGGAAGGCGTTTTCGGAGGGTACCCCATTTCCCGCCGCGGGAAGGCGTTTTCGGGAAGTTTTGATCGGTTTCCGCGGCGGGAAGGCGTTTTTCGGAAGTTTTTGATCGGTTTCGCGTTTCATTTTGGCGTTTCACGGGAGCAGAGATCCATTTCGTGTTTGAGGACGACCTTTCTGCTTCAAAAACTATCTTGCTCCAATTCAGGGGAGCATCAGAATCTTTGGCATTTCATGCACCTTTGCGTGCTAATAAACACCCTGAGAGAAATGAAAAATACTCAGTGACCTTGCCCCAGGTCATGAAATTTGAAGGGCAACAGACAGATGTTGAACATCTCGCTCCACACCCAGTTTCACTACCTGCAATACGGACTGGTGAAGGCGGTGGATCAGACAAAGCTCAAAATCCCTGTCACAGTGATGAACGCTTGGGACACGACGATCGGCGCGCGCAGACGAAGCTCGTCGAACAATCGGCCGCTTCCGAGCGTACCGCCAAAATGCTGGCTCTAGACAACGAACGCGACAACCTGCTGGACGGCATCTTTCATGTCGTTAGCGGTTTGAAAGTACTCGCCCACGGAAGCTACCCGCGAAGCCGCGCTACGTCTCGAGTAAAGCTGAAACCGTACACCAACCTCCGCAGTCGCCCGTTCGAAATGGAAAGTGTGGGTATACGCGGCGGAAGACGACATGAAGACGAAGACGGCGGACATTGCAGCCGTTGGCCTCACCGACGTTCTGACGCGGCTGCATACCGTCAATGAGGGTACGAAAAGCTCCGCACCGATCGCCGTATCCAAACCTCCGACGAGAAACTCCCGACAGCTCAGCAGGTGCGTCCGCTGACTGACGCCGCCTACGATGTCGTTTGCCAGTACATCGAGTCAGCCTATCTCACCCGCTACGGCCGACGAGGACAAGGCGATGATTGAGCAGCTCGTCGACCGGATGAATAAGGTTGTGATCGACATTAAGGGCAACCAGCGTCAGATCTTGGCCAGTCGCAAGCCTAGGGATCCCAGCAAAGCCCAAGACCCCTAAGGAACCCAAGCAGCCGAAGGATCCCAAGACTCCTGATCAGCCGAAGGATCCGAAGCAGCCGGAACGCCTCAGCCGCCCAAACCGGGTGGCGAGAAACCGAAGGATCGAAGAAACCGGGTGGCGACAATGGCAATCCGGACATCCATCTGCCGGAGAGTAAGCCCCCAGTGGCAATGATCGTCCGGGGACGGCGAAAGGGCTGATCCCGGGTGATCATCGGCCCACCATCGATCACGAAAACCATCAGAGACCCCATGCCCCTCCCCTCCGCCGCCCTGCCACGTAGCCGTCATCGCGAGCGACTATCGCCGATCGCTACGGTTCTATACCGACGTCCTCGGGCTCACCCTCCGCGCCGAGACATTATCGCGCCGATCGGCAGTCGTACAAAGGCCGACCTTGCGCTGGGTGACACCTACGTCGTCGAGCTCTTCTCCTTCCCCTCCCGCCCCGCGGCAAACGTGCATCGAAGCCGCGGGATTGCGTCACCTGGCGCTTTGAGGTCGACAACATCGACGACGCCGTCCGTCACCTCGACCGCCTCGGCGTCCCCACGAGCCCGTCCGCACCGACGAGTACACCGGCCGACGGTTCCTCTTCTTCGCCGACCCCGACCGCCTCCCCTCGAACTCTACGAAAAAGACTAACCCCAAACACACAGTAAGAATATGAAAAGCGACCACCTCCACCTATCAGAAACCGCCGACTTCCTCGCCGGCCTCATCCCCGACATGCCCCAGACGGCCCATCATCCTCGACAGCGGACTCGGCGCCCTGGCCGACCGCCTCACCGACGCCACCGCCATCCCCTACGCCGCCATCCCCACTTCGCGCGCTCCGGCCACGAGCCTACAAAAGGCAACCTCCTCTTCAGCCGCCTCAGCGATCAGTCGGTCATGGCCATGCAGGGCCGCTTCCATTATTATGAAGGATACACCATGGATGAGTCACCTTTCCGATCCGTGTCATGGCCCTCCTTGGTGTCCGCCGCCTGCTCGTCTCCAACGCCGCCGGTGGCATGTAACAACACCTTTCACGTCGGCGACCTCGCGGTCATCCGCGATCATATCAACATGATGCAACCCGCTCATCGGCCCCAGACGACGAACGCTTCGGCCCACGCTTCCCCGACATGACCCGCGCCTACGATCGCGACCTCATCCGCGCCGCCGAAGAGATCGCCCTCGAGCAGAGCATCACGCTCCGGAAAGGTGTCTGCGTCGGCCTCACCGGCCTCCTCCACGAGACTCCCGCCGAATACGCCAGCCTACGGTCGCCTCCCGGTGGCGATGCCATCGGCACGAGCACCGTCCCCAAGTCATCGTCGCCCGTCACGCCGGCCTACGCGTCTTCGGCATGTCCGTCATCACGAACGAAGGCTACCACTTCGCCGACGATTTCGTCAACGACGCCGATGAAGTCGTCCGTGCCGCCAATCGAGCCACCGACGTCATGACGCGCCTCTTCACCGCCCTCATCGAGACGCACCGGTAAGCCCTCCCCATGATCGGCCCCGCCCACTCTACGCCCTCCTGCGACGTCTCGATATCCTTCGACTACATCGAGCATCCCCACTCCCCACCCTCGACGTAGCCCGCGAAGTCCTCCGTGATTTCCGCGACGTCCACCTCTGCAGAACCTCTTCTTCCCGCAATCACAAGGGCAGCCGTCACTACCTCGTCATCCTTTCCGGCGACAGCTCGATGGACATTCATGCCATCGAGCATCGCCTCCACGAGCAAGCTCACCTTCGCCTCCGAGCACCGCCTGCAGCGTTACCTCGGCGTCACGCCCGGCTCCGTCACCCCTTCGCCCTCATCACGACACCGACCACCATGTGCGCGTCTTCCTCGACAAAAAAACCTCCGCGACTCCCCCACCTCAGCTTTCATCCCTGCATCAACACAGCCTCCCTAACCCTCCCCTCGAGGGCTTCATTCGCTTCATGGATCACACTGGAAACGCTTACGAATGGATCGATCTTTACCCCGACGAGCCACAGCAGACAGACTCAAAATAAAGTAAAGATAGCCCACTTCGCCAGCGATTAGCCTCAGAATTCGCGAGAAAAATAATCGCAAGAACGTTTGGACGTTTGGAAAACAGCTCTATCTTTGCGCCAAATCAATCGAGAGAGAGACAAAAACATAAGCGGAGTAAGCTCAGTTGGTAGAGCACAACCTTGCCAAAGGTTTGGGGTCGCGGATTCAGTTCCGTCTTCCGCTCTCTTTTTATGAGACAGAGTAACACCTCCAATCACTGTAGCCTCTATAGAATACACGAAGAAAGAGATACAGCAAAAGAATGAAATGAATGAACGCTCGTCTTTCAGCAATAGATGAATAGGCCCAGGTGGCGGAATTGGTGAGACGCGCACGTTTTCAGGTGCGTGTCGAGAAGGCATGCAGGTTCGAGGTCCTGTTCTGGGCACCCCTTTCATAATGCGCAGGTGGTGAGAATTGGTAGACACGCTACTTTGAGGGGTAGTGCCGGTAACGGTGTGTGAGTTCAAATCTCATCCTGCGTACAAGAAGTGGAAGAAGATAAATAGAAAGAGAAGCGATTCTCTTTTTCATCTCCATCATCAGAATAAACAAGATAGAAAATACGAAGCAATGTCTGAAGTTGTCAGATTACGGGAAAAGAAAGCGATGTCGGGAAACAACGTCGCTCATTCTAATGTGCGAACAAAGGCGCAAGTTCAACGTGAACCTCTTCGCAAAAAGAAGTTCTATTGGGTGAAACGGGATTGCTGGGTTACATTGAATGTCTCAGCTGCGGGATTACGGCTCATCAACAAAATGGGACTCGATGCGGCAATCAAAAAACGCAGCCGCTCAAGGGTTTCTTGAGCTGACTATACTGCACATATAAAAGGAGGAAACAAGCGATGGCAAAAGAAGGTAAAAGGCAATAGAATACAAGTGATTCTCGAATGCTGAGGCATAAAGAGCGGTATGCCCGGAGATATCGCGTTACATCACAACGAAAAATCGCAAAAACACCACACAGCGACTTGGGTTGAAGAAATACAATCCGATTCTGAAAAAGAATAACAGGTACAAAAGAGATAAAGTAATCAATAAGGAGATCGTAGATCATGGCAAAAAGACCGTCGCAGCGTTTAAGTCTGGAGAGGCGGACGTACTTACTCGAAAAGTGATCAAAATGGTGAAGTCACCAAAAACTGGAACTTACGTTTTTCAGGAAAGAGATGATCCCGAATGACGACGTAAAAAGAATATTTCAAAAAGTAGTCTTTTTGAATAAGAATAACAAGTAATAAAGCTCTTACTCAATATCTTATTGGGTGAGACTTTTACCTTGTTAGACCCTCCTGAAAATCGAAACCGGCCAATGCCACATTGCTATATCTCCTTAGCTGTACAAAATCAAAAATATGACCCTCATGAAATTCGATGTATCAAGCTCAGCCTATCATTTCCTTACAGGCAATCAGTAAAGTAATCGCTTCAAAAGAATACAGTACCATCCTTGATTGCTTCTTCTTTCGTCTGGATAAGAAAGACGATGAGACTCTTCATCACCGCCTCGGATCATTGAGACGCGCTTAGAGACCTCGATCACTGCGCTGAGCGTGGAAGGAGAAGGCGTATTCGCCATACCTGCTAAAATATTATTGGATCCGTTGAAGGAATTGCCAGAGCAACCGCTAATGTTTGACGTTAACGACAACAACCTCTCAACCGTCATGCTAGCGAAAATGGAAGTGTGATTTGTTGCACGACGAGGCGATACCTACCAGCAGCAAAAGGAAATGAAGAGCGACGCCACCACATTCTCAATAGAAGCACCAGTTGCTGCTTAACGGCGTCAGCCGAACACTCTCGCTACAGACCGAGGACGAGCTCCGCCCGGTAATGAATGGCGTTTTGCTTAGATATCAGCCGAGACGAGTGTCACATTCGTCGCTTCTGATGGCCACAGCTGGTGCAGATTAGTAATCTGGCGACGAGGAGTGGAACCCATGCGTCGTTTGTGCTACCGAAAAATCGGCAACCCTTACTAGAAGACGTTGCTAGCCAAAGAGACAGAAAAGTGAGCATTCGCTTCGACGAAAACTGCCGCCTCTATCAAGGCCTCCCATTTTTGAGATGGTTTGCCGCCATGATTGAGGGACGTTATCCCAACTACAGCAGTGTGATTCCGAAGGACAATCCGAATCGATGTAACGGTCGATAGGCTCTATCTGCTAAACGTTCTCAAGCGTATCTCTCTCTCCTCAATCCCGCCAGCGGACTTGACGATTGCAGCTAAGTCAGGAGGACGGGCTCACCATTCAGCACAGGATATCGACTTCTCCCACCTCGGCCGAGGAGATCGTTAAGTGCCAATACGACGGCACCGACTTAGACATCGGTTTCAAGGGGACGTTCCTAATCGAAATGTTGAACAACATCAACGCCACCGAGATCTGCATCGAACTGGCCGATCCGTCGCGCCCGGGCGTCATCGTACCCACAGAAAACTGAGAAGGACGAACAGCTACTTGCCCTACTCATGCCCATGATGCTGAACAATTAAAGCTGTTTGGAATTTATTTCCGGAGGATATCGGAAGTATGTTCTGATGATTTTTGTTTCATCATTAGACGAGCATAGCAAGCTATGTGAGGATTAATGAGGAACAAAAACGAGATCCGATAGACCCCGAGGCACGAAAAGGAGAATGACCCGCCCAAACAGTTCCATAAAACAATCGCTCAATAAATTCCAAACAGCTTCTAAGTCATGCAACTGAACTTAGCCAACCCTATCGTCTTCTTCGACCTCGAGACCACCGGCGTAAATATCAGCAAGGGCCGGATCATCAATCTCTCTCTCCTGAAGTCCTCAACGGTAAGGAGGAAAATAAGACGCGTCGTATCAATCGGGCAGCCCATCCCGCCAGAGGCGACGGCTGATTCACGGTATTAGCGACGAAGATGTCAGGACTGTCCTACCTTCGAAAAGTCGCCAAATCGCTCGCCGCACAGATTGAGGCTGTGTGTTGGCGAGTTGTATTCAACCGCTTCGATATTCCCCTCCTGGCCGAGAATTTCTGCGGGCGGACGTCGATATCGATCTCTCCAAACGCAAATTCGTCGATGTACAGACCATCTTCCATAAGATGGAGCGTAGCGTACTGTCTGCCGCATACAAGTTTTATTGCCGGAAAGCGGCCTCGAAGGCGCCCACGGTGCCGCGGCGAGACGCCTTCGCCACGTAAGCAATACGTAACTTTGTG
>BNJU01001164.1_pt1 | contig 27119 bp, 36 predicted proteins | sample 8539281 | NCBI WGS metagenome assembly BNJU01 (sample SAMD00202456, study PRJDB9452) | human saliva metagenome | isolation source: human saliva | place: Japan
CACTTAAGCCATCTATTCCTTTTTAATACAGCAATTCTATTTTAACAATCTGCATGTGCATTATATTGTCTCCCATGTTTGCTAGAAGACGATGAATGCCTTTGATACTTGGTAATTTCATATCGTAGTAGCCAAGCATGTATCCTTTGGATGAAACGACAATCTTATCTGACCAAGTGGAGAGATCTTTTACGGCATCGTTGGTGTAAAACAGGTTGCCAAAGTCGTTCATTCCATGCTTTTTTAGGATGGCTTTCATCATAAGTTTGTACCCTAAAGTGCCAACCGTATCAAAGATGAGTCTGCACCCAGGAAAGAGCTCGGTCATTTTTAAGACAATGGCTTTGACGTCCTCTTTTTTCAAATAATGAAAGACACCTGCTGCGTAAAAAACAGCGCCATTGTGCGTATCGACTTGATCCATCCAAGAGAGACTTGTTAAGTCGGAGACAATGTTTGTTTCCCTTTGATCGGCGCCTGCCAGTTCTTCTCGCATGGCGATAACATCCGGAAAGTCCACGTTGAATATTTTGTTCTGCTGGTTTCCGCATCTCCTAGGGTCAAGGTCGAGTCCACACCCAAGACAGACGATTGATGCGTTTGGATGACTATTCAGGTAATCGTTTATTTCATACATCATGTCGAGCTGTCGCATGGCACCTTCAAGTGCGCCAAATTCATAGAACGCTGTGTCATATTTCTTATTGAGTTTTGAAAAATCATAGTCCAGTCTGTTGCAAAATTTCTGCTGCTGCCGGATCTGTATAGAGTTCAGGGAACTTGTCGCCACATTTCTTTCGGGCATAAAAGCGGAATGATGAGTGTTTCTTGCGCCGTTCCGGGTCGTATCTGTAGCTTGTCATCCATTGCAGGTTCCTTTTTGAGAGAAATAGTTTGTCTTTTTATCATCTAAGTTTGCCACAACATACCTTTTGCTCTTCTAGCGTGCATTCGGCATAGCAGAGGGGTATTCTCGCTGAAATGCTTTTGTGGAAAGTCAACTTCTACCCTTGATATGCAAGATAGTGAAGGTAGGTGTCTTCTGTCCAGTGATGTTCGAAACTGACCCCGACGGTTTTAAGAATAAACATCCAGAGTGAGCCGACCTTGGCATGATTGACAAAGTTCGGAGCGATCAATATCCCGTCTTTCTTTAACACGCACCTGATTTCTGCTAAGGCTTTGTCCGGATTCTTCATGATATGAAGCGCATTTGCAATGATGACGACATCAAAAGCGTGATCCACATAGGGGAGATCGGTCGCATCTGCGACTTCAAAGCTCAGATTCTTTGGATTCTCTCCCTTTTTCGCTTCTCGGATCATACCGGCTGAATAATCTGTAGCCGTAATGTGTTTGTTGCAGGAGCAATGTGTTTTGCCAAAAGGCCCGGCCCTGTTGCGATCTCAAGAACAAGCTTATCCTTCACAACTTGTGAAATACGGTCATACATATATTGGTACGACTTTTTATAGGGGAGCATGCCCGTTTGTAGAAGGGGGCATACCAATCCCAGATCGTCTTTTTCATAGAAAGTGCTCTCCATTCAAATGCGGTAGGAAGGACGAGAATTAATATGTAAAGGCTGGTTTATCCCATCTAGTACATATAACTGTGGCTTACAGGCCGGACGTTACATAGACACCTTTCTGAGATTGGCCAAAACCCTAGCACTTTGGTTGCCCACTGGCGGAACTGCGTGGCTCTGCCAGAGTTGATCCGATAGCCTACGGCAATGATGGCGGATAGAGAGTAGAACTTGTAGTGATAGGTTTTCCCATTATCCGCAACTTGTGCAAAATTTGCACAAGTTGCATCTTCAGGCAATTCGCCACTTTCATATACGTTTTTTAGGTGCTTTGTCACAACGCTCCGGTCTACATCAAAAAGCTGTGCAATGGCCTTTTGTGTCAGCCAAACATCGTGATCCTGTACCCGTACCTCAATGCTATCCTCATGGGCGTCTTTCGTGAACACGAGAAAATCTATCGTGCTGTTACGGATTTGCAGTTTATCCTTCTTGATGTCTACCATGTCGTTTCACCTCAATCCTGCTTGTTGTTTTCTCTCCACAGCTCTTATAGACATTATATTGATTCCTGCACCGGGGATGCAAAAAGCGGAATTGGAACTGCTGCTCAGAAGTACCTTCTGGCATGCTTACATAGTCACAGGAGCTCTCCTCATACACCAGCATAGAGCTGAACATCATCTAGATATCCAGTAGTAAAGAGTGAAAGCTCCAATAGATGGTCGGCTTATGTCCAGCAGCTCAATCTATATTCAGATGCGACAGGCGGGGGGCGAGAATGTATATTTTCCCTCTAAACGTAGAGTTTATATTCTTGCACGAGAAGTACGGTTTGCCTCTCAGACAGTAATTTCAATTTGATTGCCTTCAAGGGCAACAATGCAACTTTCGTAATAGCCATCTCCGGTTGTCCTTGGTCCGCTGATGACTTCATAGCCGTCTGCTTTCAACTCTGCGGTAAGAGCATCAACTTTTTCTTGACTTCCTGTACTAAACGCAATATGGGCATATCCAGTGCGGTTAATCTCTTTTGGCAGGTCCAACATTTTAGGTTTGTTCATGATTTCGAGTCGTGCGCCGCTATCAAAGGAGAGAAAATACGAACGAAAATCCGTTTGAGGATTATGATAGCCGTCGTTAGATGTTGCTCCAAAGTACTTCACAAAAAACCGTCGAGCACTCTTTAAGTCATTTACATACAATGCGATATGTTCAATTTTCATATCTATCTCCGAAAAATCTATAGTTGCCTGATACTTTTTGTAGCTCACCTTCTAAATACGTCGAGAAGAACGAATCAATACTGTCTCTAATTAGAATCATAGTGTCAATTTGCCTTGATATATTACTTTTTCCTCGCCACAAAATAGTATCGATGAATTTTTCCTTCGATCACGCCATCTTGCTCAAGAATTTTCTGAGCCCTAAAGAGGTTTTCCTGGTATTTTTTGACTTCAAAGTATGGGAATTCCCAGTCAATGATTCTTGCAAACCAAACGAGAGCACCTACGTCATAAAATTCTATCGGCCTATAGGCTTCAGCTTCCTCAATAATGTCAAATCCATTGTCTATGAATTCTTGTCTGGCAATACTCAAATAAGCTTTAGGAAAGGGAAGCTCGACATTGCCTAGTAGAAGCTCTACAAGATCTCTGTCATTCTCAGCGCCAACTTGTTGAGTAAGAAACATACCTCCACTTTTAAGAATTCTTTTTAGTTCTTGTATGTTGTATTTACCGTGTCTATTGGTGACAAGATCGAAGCAATCATCTTCAAACGGAAGCTCATCTCCTCCGTCAGCTGCCTTAAAATCTATCCCTAAAGGAAGAAGTCTTTCTTCACATAGTTTGATGTTTGGAGCATAACCTTCGATTGCTGCGGTATGTTCAGGATTGGCGAGAAAAGACAAAAGAAATTCTCCGCCGCCCGTTTCCATATCTAATAGATAATCAGTATCGTGCAAATAGGATTTGATGATACTTCCAAAGTCCCATGGAAGATCATCCTCTTCTTTATATCTGTCCCTAATGTGAGAGAAATCCCATCCTTTGATATGAGCGATTTCTTGTTCATGTAGCCATTGGGCGAGAAGCGCTTGTTTTTCCATAGGCTTCCCAACTTTTGGAGGGGCTCTGAATATCAACATAATCAAAAGAATCTGATGTCCGCTGAAGTATACCATATAGCAAAAGTAATTCGTCAGAAGAGGTAAAGACAATCTCTGGCTAATTCACTTTTTGCAGTAATACTACTCCCGAACCATCAACGAACTGGTTCTTCAGGATGCCATCGTCAAGGCTATCAATCAAATGTTCGGCGACAAAAGCAACTATCAGGCACAACTCCAGCTTAACATTGCCGCAGTCATTCGAGCTTTACAGGCAAACCTACCATAGACGGCATTGACGAAAAGCTTATGGTCCTGCAACAGAAACTCATTCAGAAAGCCAATAACAAAGAGGACTACGACGAAATAGCGGATGAGATCTTCAGGCTCCGAGAACTCCGCCAAAAAAACTACTGTCGATACCGCTGCAAGAGACGAACAGATAAAGAGAATCAATGAGCCGCAAGATTACATCTCGCAGCAGACCGCCCTCCTTACAGAATTCGATGAAGCGTTGGTGCGACGCTGGATCAAGCAGATAACCATCTGGGATGACCATATCACAGTTGAATTGAAATCTGGTGTTAGCATTGAAGTGGCTGCATAAGCCTCATAGACGCACGAAACCCTCCTGACCATGATGGCCGGGAGGGTTATTTGATTTTATTCGTTTAACATATCATCTATATACTGTATAAATTCTGCACTTTTAGCCCACACGCCCATTTCCTCGTGCTGCTTATATATTTCATATACCCCATTTCGAATATTTTTCAATTATTGTATCCGTTACAGAGTCTATATCCAAGTCCCTTAATATCAGACGGAGTAATATTTTTCTTATTCAGCACATCCGCAATAACTGCATATAGCACATAATATAAAATATCACTTTTTTTCTGCCGGAGAATAATCGGAAAATGCTTCTTACATTTTTCTGAATTTTTGCCGAGTACAGCAACCCTATAAAATACTTCTAAATCATTATTTTTCTTGTATAACTCTTTATATGTTTTTCATCATTCAGTAATGTTGATAGGCCTTGCTCTTGCATAATCTGGCTTTTTCAAGAAAATCGTAATGAGGCACTGTGCAAGAAAAAGATACGCCAACAATCTCTGCAGGCTTACGTCCTTGATTTTTATAGTAGTTTTTTTCTTCTATCGTAAAATAATCCTCTATTCTTAAAAATACATTTCAATTTGGAGATGTATAGGATCGGTAACTCGTAAGGCTGCTTTTTGGAATATTGGTCTGATTATTTTGTTGCAAAAGATAATTTGATCTCTTGATTCTTCATTATCAGGAACAATTATCCTTAGCAATACGGATCGTTTTTTCTGACTCTAACGCTCTCTATTTTCGGAAAAATAATTATATATCTCCATTGATGTTTGCAGTCCATTAACAATTTCAGGATTAACGATTTGTAACTCTCTGTTATTTACCAATGTAGCTTCTGATGCCAGTACTGTAACTCCATTATTCAGCCACCAAAAATCATTATTATCGGTTCTATGCAGTGTTTCAGATATACTACTATTTACATTATTTTTTCCTTGATAATCACGTACATTAGCGTCGAAAAATTCTTTCTCACATTACCTTCATCATCTACTATAAAGTTAAAATAACTTTTCAAATCAACCAATGTAACATAATTCTTTTGATTTGGCGAAATTGGGATATCCGCAAACCTAAGATTTACTCTGTTTTCTATCACCGCATTGTACATATCAAACAGAGTATCAGAATCAACAAATTTCACATCTACAACTGCATTCGGAAATAATCCTTTTATATTATTTTTCAATTCTTCTGACTGCTGAATTACATTAGGGTGTAATTCAGATGCCAATGTTGCGTAGTAGAATCTGAATTTCAATTTTACCCTTCTGGTTATCAAACTTGTATATGTATCTCTAAACGTGGTAAACGCTTCCAAAACATTAGTGTTATACCTTGTCGCAAAATCAGTTATAGTTTTGATAAATCCAGAAGATTGTCGGAGGTAGTTTTCCACTTCATCAGAGCATCTTCTTTAAATGAAGTAGTTTTTGGACTGGATAATTATCATTTTCCAGACTAGGATCTTTTGAAGCAGACATATACTCAACAAGATCTGGAGTAATAAGATCTGGAGTAATAAGTAAATTATTTAGAAAACAAATAAATTGAATCGCATCCTCCATCCGATCCTTTTTCCCACAATACCGTTATCTACTTCATCGTCACTTAATCCTTGATTTTTCAATATTTGACTAGCTGAAAAATTCAAAATAGTCTGATATGCTGCTATAGTTATCATTGTTTTGAAATTCTGTTCAATTATATTTTCTAACAATATTTGTGCATTCTTACTCATCTTTTATCCTCCACTTATACAGTAATTTTTTTCTGTCATCTATTCCAGTGCCAAGTATACCCCTTAGTATCGAGTAGCTGGAACTGCGATCATCGCTGTTATCCATATCACTGCCACAACCCCTGTTATCTATTCCATAGCCTAAACCTTACCACTAAAAAACCGAGCTTTCCGCAAGGCTACACTGATGATGTTTACCTCGCAAAAAGTCCGGAAATACGCCACTTTTGGGCCTTGAATTCTCAAAGCAAGTGCAACGTTTGGTGATGGTAGACTTCCCAAGGGCACTTCCAACCCAGACGCTTACGTGGTCTCAGATTGAGCTCATTATATACTGCCTCAATCTCTTTATCGCTAATCGATGAGAGGTCTGTGCCTTTTGGGAAATACTCCCTGATGAGACCGTTGGTATTTTCATTGGTACCTCTTTGCCAGGGATGATGTGGAAGACAGAAGTAGATACTTACCCCAATAGCTTCTTGAAGTTCTGCTGCTCGAGCAAACTCAGATCCACGATCAAGCGTTATGGTTTTTACTACCTCACCTCTCAAAGCTTGCTGTATAGCTACATTGACATCGGCACTAGACCCTGATGCAGCTTTGCCACCAACAAGGTAGCCGCTCATACGGTCAACTTGTGTGACCAGGCGTGGCCCTTTAGCTTTACCGATGACGGTATCTCTCCCCAGTCTCCAATACGTTGGCGATCTGCAACCTCTTTTGGTCTTTCGACAAGTTCATGAGTTATCCGTATTTTTCCTCTGCGCTCTATGAGGTGTTTTGTATGTCATCGTTTACCTCGGTGTCTAAGTCTTCTACGTACAGACTGTACACCTGGAAGTTCACAGTCTAGTTTTCCTGAGTGTATGGCTCTATATATAGTGCTACAGCTGACAGGAGCGTAGGAAAGTTCTAAGTGTAGTCTGCCTGCAATCTGCTTAGGTGAGAAGTGGCGACTACAGATAAGAAAGACAATACGTGCACGAAGGCTTGGATTATCGAGTAGGGTGCGTTTCTTGCAAGCCTGGCGTCGAACATCGGTTTTTCTCTGGGCAGTCGAGGCTCTGTAACAAAGATGCGCCACTCCAATGATTGTCCAACCGTTTCTTTTAATCTCCCGTGAAATACTTGATTTGTTTCGTCCGAGCTTACGAGCAATCTGGCTTATACTTTCATGATTTTTCCACCAGACCATAATGTCTTCGCGCTCTTCAATGCTAAGATGGCTATAGTGACCCATGGAAATCCTTTCAATGAACGTTGTCGTAAGCGCCATTGTAGACCCATGGGTCACTACCTTCTATTTTGTTGTTGCACTTACAATGAGAATTCAAGGCCTTTATTTATCTTTTTTTGACAGCAATACTACATTCTCTACATGAAACGTTTGGGGGAAAAGATCAACAGGCGTAACGCTTACGGGCCTAAACGTTCCTACATCAACAAAGCGACGCAGATCGCGGGAGAGGGTTGCGGGATCGCAGGAAACATAGGCGATCGCGCGTGCGGGCTGCTCGGAGAGCTGTTTTACGACATCAGGAGTAAGTCCTGCACGCGGCGGGTCAACTACGATAACATCCGCGTTGGTGTCGGGAAACGAACGTCCCGCATCTCCGCCGATGGCATCAACGTTACTCAAGCCGGCGTCCTCCAGATTGCGTCGCAGGTCACGCACAGCTGGGCCGTATGATTCAACCGCAGAGACAAATCCGACGCGACGGGCAAGCGGCAGCGTAAACGTACCGGCACCGCAATAGAGATCCATGGCCTCATCGCTGTCCCGCACGTCAAGCGCGGAGAGTACCAGCTCCACGAGCTTCTCAGCACCTTTGGTATTGACTTGAAAAAACGACGGGGCAGAGACGCGCATGCGCTCGTCGCCGATAAGCTCTGACCAAGAGCCTGCGCCGGAGAGCCTCTCAACGCCTGCAATGCGCCGGGCTTTGCTCGGTCCTTTTGTCATCACGCGCACGATGCTTGTGGCGGCCGTGGCATCTCCCAGAACGCGTGCAACCTGCGCTCGAGGAAAGCCGCCGGGGGACGTCCACAGTGCCACTTCAACGTCTTTCGTACAGCGAGAAGCACGAATGCCAATGCGCTCAATGTCGAGCTCGTGGGAGCCGGAAAGGTAGGAGAGGGCGCCGCTCACCGCGCCGACAATCTTTTCGTGAGTCTTGTCCAAAAGCGGACAGTCTTTGATGCGGACGATATCCTGGCCGTTTGGTGCATACATGCCTACAAGCGTTTTGCGCCCGACTCGCTTAAAAGCAAGCTCAATCTTATTGCGATATCCCCAGGGTTCTCCCGGAGCTACGATATTTTTTTGATGGCATTTGCCGGTGCAGCTCGTATTTTTAGCTTCTTGGATGAAGAGCCAGAGACCGACGATGGCTACGTTACGCTTGTCAATGCTCAGGAGAAAAATGGGGGCTTAACGAGGCTTCGGAGTACACAGGACTTTGGGCATGGAAGCATCCTCATCATGACGGTACGGTGGCCTATACAAAGCTGGAAGGGCACATTGTATTTGACCATGTAGACTTTGGATACACACTTGAAAAAGGTTGTTCTACATGATATTTCTCTATATGCAGAGCCTGGTCAGAAAATCGCCTTTTGTCGGTGCAACAGGTGCAGGTAAAGACAACCATCACCAACCTCATTAATCGTTTTTACGATATTGCTGATGGCAAAATCAGATATGACGGTATCAACATTAATAAAATCAAAAAGGCCGATTTGCGCTGCAGTTTTGGAATTGTTTTACAGGACGTCAACCTTTTTACTGGAACAGTTATGGAGAATATCCGCTATGGAAACTCTAATGCCACAGATGAACAGTGAATACATTGAATATATAAAGCTCTGTTAGTAAATTATTTCAAGATGATTTATCAATATGTATAACTTTAAAAAACGTTCAGTTCTAAAAATTAGTTTTAGAGAGTACCAAGAAAGCTATTTTATAAATAAAAGATTCAGTAGTGGTCGTGTCCCGAAAAAGTGGTGTAAGCAAAGCATTTCAGGTGTTTAAAAAGAAGTGCGGTTATTTCCTAAAATATAGTCACCAAAACCAATTCAGAAAGGAAATAACCGCAATGCAAACTCTACACGAAACTGAGCTCACCTACACCCAAGATCACAAATTAGATTTAAACGGTATGGCACGAACACTGCTTGAAGACTTAGTAAATACCGTAATGGTTGAACAAGTAGAAGAGCTTGGTTGTGTTCGTAATGGATACCGTGAGCGAAAGCTGGTAACGTCAGTTGGAACTCTTACCTTAAAAATACCTAAACTCCGTGAAGGAACCTATTTTCCTGACGATATCGTAAGCAAGTGGAGCAGATGTGATACAGCTCTTGCAAGCTGTATTTGTGATATGTGGACTCTAGGTATTTCAAACCGTAAGGTAGAAAAAGCACTGAGTGAGCTTGGTGTTGAAAAGATCAGCAGAAGCAGAGTCTCGAGACTTGTTAAGTCTTTAGATGAAGAGGTAGATGACTTAAGACACGGCTCTTTGTCTTTTGACAGATGGCCTTACCTTTGGCTTGATGCAACCTATATTCCTATAAGAGAAGCAGGGCATACAACCAGACATGCTGTCGTTATTGCTATAGCTGTAAACACAGAAGCTAAAAAACAAATCATAGGGCTTGAGTGTATAGATACCGAGTCTTATCTTTCCTGGAAAGACTTTCTTATTTCTTTGAAAGAGCGAGGACTGAGTGGAGTGAAACTTGTTATCTCTGATGCCCATGCAGGTCTTGTAAGAGCAATCGGTGAGGTGCTCACAGGCGCTGCCTGGCAAAACTGTCTTTGTCACCTAGAGAAATGTCTTTGATAGATGTAGAACAAAAAGCTCAGGGTAGGGCAGTTATTGCTGCTATGAAACATACCTTTGAAGCTACTGATAGCGAGTTAGTACGCACAGGCTTTGAGCACCTCTATGAGGTGTATGAAAAGATAGACCCAAAAGGAGCACGTCTTCTAGAAGAGTCAGAGCCATATGTACTAACCTACCTAGACTTTCCAAAAGAACACGCTCACTGGATACGTACAAACAATCTCTGTGAAAGACTCAACAAAGAGATAAAGAAGCGTACACGTGTTGTTGGAGTATTTCCCTTAAAACAAAGCAATGCTTCGCCTTGTAGGAGCGGTTTGTATCAATCAAAACGAAGAGTGGTTTGTAGCAACGCACTTCATGGATAAACGCTCTCTTCTCTTTGAAGAACTCCCTCAGAAGAAGCGTGTACACAAGAGCTATCGACCATCTCTTACAAGTAATTGATAGTGACTTTAACGCTTGTAAAGAGGTGGCATAATGTAGAGCTAGAAGGCAGTAAGGAAATAGCCTTACACCACTTTTTTTGAGACGTAACTCAGTAGTATTGTTGCCATCTTATCAAATTGAAAAGTCATTGAATTTATCATGTCATCAAATATAATTTATGGAGCTAGAGGTGTAATTACTCATGACAAAGTAAGAACGTAGCTTAAAAACGGCTCTCAGGGGCTCAAATTTTGAAGTAATGAGACATATGGTATCAAAGTAGATGCAAAGCTAAAGTATTCTAGATATTAAGAGTTCTTATTTCCTTCCTAATATATAAAAGTCTGATAATCGATATTATGTAAACTAATGAATTGAAGAAAAAGGAGAAGGATTTTGAGGCCCTCTCCTTTGCTGTAATGTATGTGACGAAGATGAGTTTCTCATCGATGAGTATTATACCGATGAGTCGGTCATGACATTCAATTTAATCATGACATCGCTTTCATACATCTCATCAAAAATTACAAGAATCTTGTCGAGTGCCATCAATTCAGTTTGGCCGGTTGGAATAATCTCCAAGCCCGCACGGTCAATAGTTACAACCCTCACTTTGTCAGGCCATGGGATATCTTGGAGCAATTTGCCCTCAACGGGACTTCCTTGGCCAATAGTGAACTCATGAAGGATTTTCTCGCCAGAATCAAGTGTTGGTTTAGACTCCCCTTGCTGAGAAGCCAAGAATTCTGCAAGTAAGTGCTCGTAGAATGGGTCAACACGCAGGATATTTGCGGTTACGTAGGACACAATTGCAACTGCTGACATGGCCATAAGAGCTTCAAGAGAACCTGTGAGCTCAAATATGAGCACTACTCCGGTGACAGGCGCTCTTACTGCTCCGGCAAAAATGCCTGCAACGCCCATAGCAATAAAATTAGGTGCATATGCCATAGGTATGCCAAAAACATGGGTTGCTACCAGGGCAAATAGTGTTCCAACAAGTGTTCCCATGACAACCATTGGAAAGAGAGTTCCGCCAGGCGTTCCAGCAGCAAAACATGTTGTGGTAAAGAAATATTTCCCCAGCAAAAGCGCTATAACCATGAGCTCAGTAAGTGTTGCTGGCTCTTTGATTTTCTCGATAATGGCGTCGCCACCACAAAGAAGGTCTGGCCAGGTAAAAGCCATAATTCCAGCTAGCATGAATGGAATGATGAGCCTCGAGAAAGGCGCAAACTTAGTTATCTTTTTGTAGAGTCCCTGGGCAAAGAACATTCCCTTATTGTGGAGAGCTCCTAATAAACCACAGATAAAACCGACGATAAGAACAAATGCAAAGTCGACATGAGGTAGCGGTGCCACGTATGGAAGCTGAAGAACTGGCTTCATGCCAAGGACGTTAGAAACCAGAAAGTCAGCGCCTACTGATGCGGTCATTGCCGAGATAATCAGTGGAGCATGAAACTCTTTCTGGATCTCTTCGATAGCAAAGAGCGTGCCGGTAAGAGGTGCGTGAAAGGCGGCTGACATACCCGCAGCTGCGCCACAGGTTACCAGAAGACGTTCTTCTCCCCTTTTACGCTTGAGGAACTTTGAGACCGCTTTACCAGAAACAGCACCCAACTGGACTGATGGACCTTCTCGACCCATAGAAAGGCCACCAAAAGCCACCAGGACGCCTTGGATAAACTTAACAGGAAGAACTCGATACCAAGGCATATCGGCAGATCCCATGACCTCAGCATTGGTCTGAGGGATTCCAGAGCCAGCAGTGTAGGGTTCAAACTTCATGAGTAAGCAAACGGCCGCCATAAGAATAATCAGAACACTAAACCAAAGAGCCATATAAGGCCAATTACCTGCGATTGATTGAGTAATGGAGCGCATTTGAGCTTCTGCAAAAGAAAGACAAAGGCGATACAGCGTGACAACGCCACCACCCAGAAGGCCAACAAGCAGGCCTTCTCCAATAAGGGCTACCTGAAATCTACGAGAAAAGTGACGTTCAATAATGTTTGTCTTATGTTTGAGATGAAGCGCCACAATCTCCCCTAGCAGTCTATGGTTAATAAAAAAGCACGTAAAGCGTACTTGGATATTGTACGACTTTACGTGCATGAGTTAAAACTTTGTACAGAAATTGTACGTTAGCCGGAGAACGGTCCTCCACCATAGAATGCGTAAACAGATCCTTCGCATACACCAAGAGACTCGTTAGCAGCGTGAATCATACGACCGCCGCCAATGTAAATTCCAACATGCTCATAACCAGGACGTGTGAAAACGATATCTCCATAGTTGAGTTCATCTAGGGAATCATGCCAGTTACCAGCAGCGCGAATAGCACGGCCAATGGTTCCTGCGGTACCTGCACGGTAGCCGAGGAAGCAGTAATAGACCAGGCCACCACAGTCAAAGCCGGAAGAAGGAGAAGCTCCACCCCAAACGTATGGATAGCCGATACATGCATAAGCTGTAGCAACGCCACCGCCTGCAGCTGGGTAGCCACCGCCACCGCCGGAGTATGATGACCCACCACCAGAATTAGAACTGCTGTTGGAGCTACTGGAGCTGCTAGAGCTAGAGGAGCTAGAAGAGCTGGAACTTGAGGAGCTGGAGCTGGAATCGCTAGAGGAGCTATCGTTAGACTCTGAGCTGTTAGAAGGAGTCTCGCGAGTAACTGTCTCAATTGCGTAAGCAACGTTGTTATTAGCTGCTGCAGCCTCCTGAGCAGCAAGCTGAGCTTTTACCTCAGCGTCAAGAGAGTCATAGTAACTCTTTGCCTCAGCGACCTGATTTTGGAGGTCATCAGCAGTAGTCTTCATTTCAGAAATCTGAGATTGGAGATTTTCTTGCTCTGATTCAAGTTCTTGCTGTTGAGCCTGAAGCTGGTCACCAAGAGATTTGACGGTATTGATGGAGTCAGCCTCCTGCTTGCTGGTGCGGTCCATATAGTAGACGCGGCTGACAAAGTCCTCTGGGCTAGATGCTCCAAGGAGGAAGTCCAAAGTCTCCTGTGGGCCTGCCTTATAAGCACTCTTCATTGCTGCAGAAAGGACAAGACGCTGCTTATTGAGCTGGTCTGTAGTCTCTGCAATCTGCTCCTGAACCTCACCAATCTTGTTATTGGTAGCGTCAAGTGCATAGGTTTTCTCGTTAAGGTTATCCATGGCCTCTGCAAGAGCTGCACCAAGAGAGTCTAACTGGGCAGATGCGGCCTCAAGATCGCTTTGTGGGTCTGCGAATAGCTTGGCTGGGGTAAGCAGCGTAGCAGCTACACCAAGACCTGCAAATAAGAGAGCGTCTCGTCTTGTGAAAGATCGGCGCTGTGACATATAAGCTCCTTCCGCAAAGCACGAAATCAATTGGGCAACGTGTTGCTTTGCTTTGCCATCTAGGATAGCTCATTTGATAAAAAATCAAAGTCAACTCGACGATTTCTTAGCGAGAAACCCGTGTAAACAGGAAGCTACCCTATCGAGTATTTGAGTAGTTTACCCCGAAAATGTCATCTCATACAAACTTCAAAGATTATTTATGCAGCTATTTGATGTGGAATAGGTAAATATCATTGCATAAATTTGTCTTTGACCTGCAATTATGGAGAAATTCTATGTATTACAAACAAGTTTACAGTGATTAACAAAATGCTTATGTAAATAAGACAAATGGCTGACAAGCACGTAGTCTTGTCAGCCAAAATTATCAGCTTAAAGAAGGTCTGATGTAAGCGATGAGGCTTATTGAACCTTAATAAGGGTGTAGACCTCTTGATCAAAGCACTTGCCAATAATCTCCCTTGGATGCAGATAGCAAAGCTCAAGCGCAAATGCAAAGCCAGCTACTTTTGCACCGGCCTTCTCGGCAAGTTGCGCACAAGCAACGCAGGTGCCGCCAGTAGCAACTAGGTCATCAGCAATAAGAACAACGTCATCTGGGGTAAGAGCATCGGTGTGAATCTGAAGCTCGCTGGTGCCGTACTCAAGGTCATATGCCTGAGCATATACCTCACGAGGCAGCTTACCTGGCTTACGAGCCGGAACAAAGCCTGCACCAAGCTTGTAGGCTACAGGGGTTCCAACAAGAAAACCACGAGCCTCAGCACCAATAACCTTGGTGATTCCTGCATCAGCAAAGTGCTCTGCAATATCATCAACAACTGCGTGGAAGCACTCAGGATCTTTAAAAAGTGGAGTTACATCTTTAAAGATAACGCCTGGTTCTGGATAATCAGGAATGCTAATGATATGACTCTCATAATCATACGTAGACACAATGTCCTCACATTCAAAATCAAAATTAATGAATAGTTATATATACCTAGATTACTCGTCTAAGTGCATATCCTTAAAAGATTCACGAATTAATTTGGTGATAAGTTCATTTCTGACCGCATTGGTAAGGCCTAACATGCGGGTTAAAGCGGCCATAAACTTCTGGCGAGTCTCGTCAGTATGGTCAACTTCAACTCCCCCGCCTTTTTTGGCGTATACGACTAGTGACTTAGCAAACATACTAGATTCACGGTTTGCGGCCATAACGTATTGACGCAGGTTTTTGGGCTCAAAACCAAAGTGGCGAAGCTCGCTACAAAGACGAATCAGCGTAAGGTCCTTACCGTCTACAAGATCTCTACCATGAGGAGAACGCTTTAAGGTAATAACTCCTGCCTCGGAAAGCTGGCGTACAAAGCCTACAGAACACCCCTACAATCCTGGAATGCGATCAATAGCGTGATATTTTTGAACAACCTCAGGATCATCTACAGGTACAACAATGGCATCAGCATGTGTGGCACCAGAATTGCTTGAGACACTTGCTTTCCATCAAGCTGAGGTTGAGTCTGACGAGAAGAACTTTTGAGCTTCAGGTGCAGCCTGAGCCTCAGATACGCTTGCCTCGTCAGCCTGAACTCTGGACCAGCTGTTCAGCTTCAGGGTTTTATCTTGCCTATCAAGCTCTTCTCTAATAACTGAGAGCGGCATAAAAACGGCTTTTCTGCAGATACAGAATAGTCTCAAGACGCTTAACATCTTTTTGGGAATACAGACGATAGCCACCAGCAGTTCTGGTAGGAGTAAGCAAACCTTCATCCTGCAGGTATCTAACTTTTGAAACACTCAAGTCAGGATAGAGAGTCTGTAATTTATTGACTACTTTACCAATGGTAAGAAAGCCTGAATCAGCCATAAAGCTATCCTTTAACCTTAAGCTGAAACTCTACTAGTGTGAAAGACCATGCGGAAGGTGCCAATCTGAATGGTTGAACCATCACGCAGTGTAGCTTTGTTAATGATGGCGCCATCAACCCAGGTACCATTGAGAGAATCAAGGTCCTCAATAGTTGCGTAACCAAGTGCAAGATTTGAGAGGTCAATAGTGGCATGGTTTCTAGAAACTGTCATGTCATTCAAGAAAACGCTGCTCTTTGGGTCTCTACCAAGAGAAATCTGTGGGAGATTGAGCTCAAAAGTTTGACCAGTCTGTGGTCCCTTAACAATTGTAAGTACAGGATGAGCAGGCTTTTGTTGAGCCATAAGGTCTGGAACCGTAGCGTCAGCTGATGGCATGCGGAAAATCTCTGTTGAGTCTGGTGACTGCTGTTTGATGTCGTCAGTTGACATGGTTTCTCCTTAATTTGGTTACATCATAATAATAACGCTTAACGACACGCAATGCAGTCCATTTCGATGAGCGCACCAAGTGGCAACGCAGAAACTTCAACAACTGCTCGACCAGGTGCAGGAAGAACAAAGTACTGCCTATAAATTTCATTTACCTTAGGCAAATCGTTAATATCAGCAAGGTAGATAGTTGTCTGAGCTACATCAGAAAGCGTGCAGCCTGCTTCAGCCAGAATTGACTGAGCAAGATGGATGACACGGGTAGTTTGCTCTTCAATGCCACCGTCAATAAGGTTCTTTGGGTCTTCTGCAGAAACTGCAATTTGACCTGTGACAAACACCAATCTTCCCGCAGTGGTACCCTGCGAGTATGGTCCCATAGGAGTTGGAACACCTACTGCATTAATTGCATATTTCATAAAAGATCTCCCCTTGCACCAATGAAATCATCAGAGGCTCTGAGTAAACCCCAACTCTCAAGTTTATCTTTAGCTAATACTACTTTAGTGTTAGTTGCAAGTTCTGAAAACCATGGAAGATATGTATTAAGACCTTCAATGAGCTGCTTATGTCCAAGAGGATGAACCATCTCAAAAGAAAGCAAGACTTCTAAAAAGAATTACTGTATGTACCGGTGGAACCATAACCAGATATGCAGGAACTTTCTTAGTTGAAACATTGGCTACAAGAGCTGGAATTGTCTGGTCAAGCATAAGGTTACATAGTTTTGAGTCTTCTGGGAGTTGTTGTTCTCCCAGGTAATCCATGAGCACCTTTTTTGCCTTTTTACCAGCAAGAAGAAGTGGCGTGAGTAGCGGAGTTGCATCTTCTAACGACACCTCAGCATAAGGAGCTACGCCGTTTTGCTCGACAGATAGCAATGATAGAAAGCCATTCTTCAAGAACAAGTGAGCGCTCAGACGCGTCAAGTACCACGTACTCGTTTTGTCCAGATCTGGCGAGAAGACCGATGGAAGACAAAGATCCGTCTCCTGTGAGTGCACACTCAAATGAGGTCTCTCCCACCTCAAGCTGTTTACCAGCAAAGACGGCTTCAACAAAATTTTGAGCCACTGCTCCGCTAACAAGCGTGTAGCTGATACCGCTCAGGTCAACAAGAGCACAGTCTTTCAGAGCCTCCTCAAGGGGTTTCTCGCCATAGAAAGACTGGGCTAAGTTAAAACCTTCAGTTGAGGTTGAGAATTGTGCTCCAAGATACTCAAGCTCGGTATGAAGGATAGAGCGTTTCTGCTCAGACATTAGTTTCTCCCAAAGAGATACGGAGCAACCGAATACAGGTCAAAGAGGTTGTAGGCAGGAATAGTCCACAGCGTAAGATGTGCCTGCGTCATGGTGGTGCCTACCTGCGCGGAATCTTGGGACCAGTCAGTAGAAGAAACCATCTGGTTATTGGCTACAGGATAGTTAGTGAAAGCATAGAGGTCTGGTAGGTAAAGTCTTTAGATCCAGGCCAAGCCATATACGTGGTAGAAGTTGATGGTTTAACTACTGCAGAAAGCAAAAAGTTGTCCTCGCTCGTGCGAATCTGAACAATTTGATCAGCACGTTGAATACTCACGCGATTGTAATTTCGATAAGCCCAGTTCATCAGAATGGCTGTATCGTCAAAACGACCTTGTGTAGTCTCGCAGCCAAGTACGCAGGTATACAGCGTAATGTTTCCGCGCTTGGAAGCTCCTAAGAAGGCGGTACCCGAGTCCTCTGCACCTGTTTTGATGCCGAGAAGACCGCGGTAGGTGTCCATAAGGTCATCGGTTGAGTGGAACGTACGCTGCTCCCCTCCCACCGTTGTGGTGTATGACCTGGTGTGCACTGCGCTTGCGATGAGTGGATAGTGCTCGCGCGCATAGCGTCCCATCAGAGCAAGGTCTCGCGCTGTTGAATAGTGACCATCAGCATCGAGGCCGTGTGGGTTCTGAAATTGCGTGTGAGTCATGCCAATTTCAGCGGCTTTCTTATTCATCTGATCAACAAAGGCCTGCTGAGAGCCAGATACGTTAATGGCAATGTTATAAGCCGCATCGTTTGCCGAATACACCAGCATCATCATAATGAGCTGTCTAAGTGTTGGAGTATCGTCCGAGGTCAAGCCCGCTACTTGCGATCCCTCTTCAAGATCTGGAACGGAGATCTTGCAGGGCTCATCAAGATTGACACCCGAATCAAGCGCAACAATTGCGGTCATAACCTTGGTAATGGATGCCATAGGAAGCTCTTGATCTGGATTTTTGCTCCAGAGAACGTTTCCTTGAGCATCGGTGACAATGGCAGTAGTTGCCTCAGTAAGTTTTGGCTCATCGGTTACGGAAGACTTGTTAGAAGAGGTGTTTTCTGCCAGAGCCGTAGTTGCAGGAGCAAAAGGAGCAGCTAGAACAAATACAAGCAGCACGCTTACAAGAAAAGCCAGCATCTTATGAGAGAGCTGGCGCAAAGATACATGGTTGTGCTGAAGGAAAGTCATAAACAACCTAACTTATGCTTGAGTGTTTTTACTATCTTTAACTATTTTAGCCGCTTCAACAGTATAAACAACTGCAGTAATTGCCGAGAAAACAATTCCTATATACACAAAGAAGATACCGAGTGCGCTGCTCTCAGAGTTAAGACCTGGAAGCCAACTGACGTTGACCAGACCAAGGCCGGATACAACTGGAATGCCCAGAAGAAGCAGGCTAAAACCAGTCATCAAAAAGGCAGTTGCAGCTTTACCTACAAAGACAACATCAATAGGACGCCTGCGGAATTTACGTACAGCAAGTGCACCAAAAGTAAGGTAAACGTCACGGCCGATAACAAACAGCGGAATCCAGAGAGGAAGCTCACCAATAATCAAGAGGCCAAGAACGCCTGTGATAAGAAGGACTCGGTCCATGATAGGATCCATAATTTTTCCCAGCCAGCTTACGGTTTGTGTTCTACGAGCAATCTGGCCATCAAGGAAGTCAGTAACAGCTGCAGTTACATAACAGCCAAGCGCAACCCAACGATTTCCACCTGTTGAGAAGAGCACAAGAAAGATAATCGTAAGGATTAATCTGCAAAAGGTAATGACGTTTGCAACAGTAAAAATAGCGTTAGAAGGATTGTTGGAACTACCAACTGGATCAGTAATAGTTCCATCTGCCTGCGCTTTTGCTGCATCGGCGTCTGCTGCTTCTTTAATTTGGGATGCTACTTGATTAGCTAACTGCTGCCTAGTTTGCAACGTTTCACTCCCCTTTTGTAGTACATAACATAAGTCTATTTTAACGTAAGTTGCGCGATAGCAAATTATTGGCACATTTGTTTAACAAAGGAAATAAGAACACGAACACCCTGAGTATAAACGCGTTTCTCGATACGTTCATCAATACCATGGACGCCGTTTGCCTCATCTTCTGGCGTTGGCCTAAAAGGACAAATGCGCAGAATAGAATCACAGATTCCCTCGTAGCGTACAGAATCGGTGCCACCACACACAAATGACGGGACAAAGGTAACGCCTGGATGATAGTGTTCCATAATGGTCTTGAGCTCTTGGTAGCCAGCTCCAGTTGGAGAATCAATTCTTCCTGCTGGAGTTGAGTGCAAAGCTTCAACCTCAATATAAGGGTTAACTTGGACTACTACTTGTTTGATGTGTTCAACGGTTTCTTCAACGCTTACTCCAGGGAGCAGCCTAATATTGATAGTTGCGCTGACATTACCAGGCATAACGTTAGCCGCACTACTTGAACCCTCAAGCATGTTGAAAGCGTACGTGGTGGTTACAAACGGATAAAGCTCTTTGATCTGAGCTGCGGCAAGAGCAATTTTATCTGCATTGGTATCTACGTCATGTACCAGCGAAGCAAAGGCTCCTCGGTGATTTCTGACGCAAGAACCTTGAAGGTTTCTTTAACAATGTCATTAAGCTCAGGTTGAGGTTTAGCCTCCGAAAGAGCAGCAAGTGCGCAGCTCAAATGCTCAAGCGAAGTACCACCAAACGGATTAGAGGAATGTCCGCCGTGACCAGACGCAGTAAGTTTAACGTTCAAGAAGCCCTTTTGCGAGATGCAGATGTCGGCCACGGTAGCCTCGGGCGCACCGTAAGCGCTGCCATCAAAAAACGTAGTGGTGCCCTCGTCCAGGAGGCAAGCTGCACGCATTTCTCGCGAGGCCATGACCTCTGCAAGCTTGGTAGCACCGTGACTCAAGACCTCCTCGTCCTCGCCGAATGCCAGGTAGATAGAGCGTCTTGGCGAGAATCCCTGTGAAAGTAGATACTCAAGTGCCTCAAGCTCTCCCATAAGCATATCTTTGATATCAAGCGCACCGCGTCCCCAAATGTAGGTATCGTCGACATCTCCACCAAAGGGATCATGCGTCCATGCGTCTTCTGTACCAGGCACAACAGGAACAACGTCCTGATGAGCAATAAGCATAAGAGCTGGAAGCTTAGGGTTAGATCCTGGAATCTCAATGAGGAGCGAGTGACCAACCACCTCAACATTGGAAAGCTGCGGTCATAACATACGGGAAGCTATCAACAATGTGCTGTTGAAGGGCGTCAAACTGAGACCAATCGGTTGTCTCCGCATCGGTATACACCGTCTTAAAAGATAGCGCCTTTGAAAGTCTCTCAGACATTGCCTCTATGTTGAGCTCTGGATATTCATCCTCGTGAGCAAAGTGGTCGTAAATATTCATGGACCTCTACTAATCTCGTAGTTTTAAGTTAATAACGTAATAATAACGGCAATTTTTATGCGTTTCTCTACTCTTGCTGGTAGAATTAACAAAACACTCACTTAGCACACGTATCTTGGGAGCCCTGATGATTAAGCTTGTTCTTTCCGATATGGACCAAACGTTAAAACCTGCCGACACTCCAGCTATTTCACAAAGAACTCATCAGGCAATTAATAATCTTAAAGCCGCAGGTATTGCGTTTGGACTTTCTACCGGAAGACCTGTATATGATGCACTTTCTTATCTAAAGTCTGACGTTTCCCTGACAGACACTGGTGTGTTTTCAAGTGGAAAGATTCTCTACTTCAACGGGAAGCTTATTTTCACAAAAAAATTTACCTACGAGATGATGGAGAAGATCTACGAGGTTATTTCTCCAATGGATGATTGTTTGCTTACGTATTATCAAGAAGGTCCGCTTGAGCAGCCTTTAGATACGTCATTTTACCTCTTGTTGGAAAAATAGTTGATACCACTCAAGAGGTAGTAGATCATCTTGCAGCCTCGTTTAACACTTTTGTGCCAGGACTTGGTCCGCAGTCCGTTCCAAAAGATATCCCTATGTATGCGGGAGGTCTTCTCTTACCCCAAGATGAAAAGCGCGCGAAAGAAATCTATGAGGCTGTTACCAGTGCAGTTCCAGAGGTTGAACTGGTTTCTCCCTATATTGGTTGGTTTGACATCAATTATCGTGGTTGGAATAAGGCACAGGGATTCGAGAAGCTCATTGAGACTATAGGTCTTAAGCCAGAAGAAGTTATTGTGTGCGGCGATTCCGAAAACGATCTTGATCTTCTTAAGATTGCTCATCACTCATGCTGCATGGAAAACGGAACTGACGAGGCTAAGGCTGTCTCGAAGTATCTGTTGCCTAGCGTGTATGAGGAAGGCGTAGCTCAGCTCTTAGAGGCGCTTACAGAGGCTCAGGGAGACTTTGATTCTGACGTTGTCCAGGCTGTCCTGAAGAGAACTCTATAGGGTTAGAGCTTGATGCAGAGCGTGGCAATATAGTCATTCCCATACTGTGATAATCGATTCCTTTTATCACATGACTCATAAAAATCAATCATAGCAAGGCCATTTTTAAGTTGTCCTCTAATCTGAGCTTCTAAGGTATGGCTAAATTCATATCCATATGCTGGATCTATGGTTATTTTGCCTTGTTCTTCAAGCTTTCTTGAATTAAAGGGAATTGAAAACTTTAAAAGTAATTCCTCATCGGGGTGGTCTCATACAACGTCAGCATCATACATGTACGTCCAAGGATTCATGAAGCCGACCATTAACAGCCCACCCTTTTTCAATACGCGAGCTGCTTCTTTATACATGTTTTCTAAGTCTTCAATGTATACATTCGAAACTGGATTAAAAATAATATCGAAAGTTTCATCTTCAAAAGGAAATGGTTTTGTCATATCAGCTTGAACGGTATTGATTTTTAAGACTTCTCTTTTAGCAACCATCTCATCTTTTTGTAATTGTGATGTAGAAAAATCCATTATGGTTACGTCATAGCCTTTAGCAGCAAAAACGGGACCCTGTTGTCCGCCACCGCAAGCTAAGCCTAATATCTTTTTTCCGTTGGCCTTTTCAAACCATTCTGTTGGAACTTTTTCCCGACCGTTAATGCAAACAGAAATTGGACTGTTTCTAGCTTCTTCTAATTCTTCATGCGTCAATGGTTGGGTATAGTCATTTCTTACCTTATTCCATCTATCTTGATTTAATTTTAAGTAGTCATTCATCTTATAATCTCCTCAAAATAGTGTTGTATTTTGATTTAAGTCGCATGTAGAACCATTACATTTTTCTTGTCGCTACAAATTATAATTTGTTTTCTCGCTGTTTGTGCCACATACATTTTTAGCTAATTGATACAGGTCTACAGAGCATGCAACCTAGTACACATAGTCTTATTTCTAAGTGTTATGTCTGAATCGTAAAAAAGTGGCTGCAGATGACACGTCAAATGCAGCCACTTTTATGTTACTCACACGTGTTTAATCGCGTGTTGCCAATCGTTTTGACTCTGCGGTTTTCTCCGCACTTCTACTTGATCAGTCCGCTGTTCCTTAGCAGTAGCTCAATATCAGTGCCCTTGACGGCTTTGAGAGCTACCTTTAAGAGCATCTTCTCCTTAAACGAGAGCGGCGCCTTATCAAGCGTTTTCTTATCCAGAGCATAGTAGGTTGCCCTTAGAAGCTCTCTGATGTCGTACTGAGAACCCCAAACCTCTGGTACGCCTCTATCAACGTCCATCAACGTGTAGACAGACTCCATACCAGTGCGGATTGAGTACTCCGTAGTAAAGATGGTGTCACGAGGAGTCTCGGCAAACTGTCCAATAAAGGCAAAGTTAACGGAACCCTCAGGGACAACCAGAGGCCTGTCCTCAGCCTTTCGTGGCTGGAAGAATGCGTTGATGTAAGGCATGAAGCACGTAGTGGTGTTGCAGCGGTTCTTGGCCCAGTCCTCAATCTTCTTGGTTGGAACACCAATGTGATAGAGCCACTCCTGGCACACTTCTTCACCGGTGCAGTTACGCATAGCCTTCTTAACAAAGTTACCAGGCTTGTTGGTGCTCAATGCATAGACCCAGATAAGCACAGTGTCCTTGTCCTGTGCCCTGAACTGTGGCTGACGGTTGATGGTCCACGAGAGGTACCAGTTATCGGTACTATCCTTGACGGTTACAATACCGCCGGTTGTGACCTTACCTTCTCTTGGATCTCTCTTGCAGACGCCAATAATCTTCTTGATAATCTCTTCGTCTTTTGTCTGGATGGTAGCGCTCATCCAGTTAGTTGCCTCAAAGTCACTACAGAAATTATCTGGATTGCCGTACTCACCATGCTTGGCCTGAGCTGCAATGTTCTTCCACAGATCCCAGGACTCCCCTACGCCATTTCTAACGTTGCTGATGTCAGGAGCAGTATTTTGATCACCATAGCAAGAGGTATCGGTGCAGCAGCCATTGGTGATAAACACCAAATCGTCTTCGGTTAAATCAATGGTTTGCTGTGAGCCGTTCTTCTCGTAAACAATTTGAGTAGCTACCTTTTTACCATTGGTGTCGTTGATGATGACGTTCTTGACGTCCATACCGTAGTCAACGCTTACGCCGTGATTCTCAAGATACCTGACCAGTGGCAAAATCATGCTCTCATACTGGTTGTACTTGGTAAAACGCAGCGCAGTAAAGTCAGGCAGACCGTCAATATGGTGACAGAATCTGCAAAGATAGCGCTTCATCTCAAGAGCAGAGGGACCATCTTTGGAACGCAAACATGGTCTGCCAATAAAGCCAGAAGTTAGTGTTCCAGAAAAGAATCAGGAAGTACGTCACTAATTTTCTTGCCCTCAAGGTCCTTCTCAGGAGTCATAAACAGCTTGGCAAGCGCAAGTGAAGACTCTTTATCAAGCTTGAACTTCTTGTCTGTGTGAGCGTCTTTACCGCACTTCTCAGAAGCTCTGCAGAGAGAGTAGTTTGGATCGTGCTTATTGAGCCAGTAGTACTCATCAAGCACCGAGACGCCAGGTGTTTCAATGGATGGAACATCTCTGAACATATCCCACATGCACTCAAAGTGGTTGTCCATCTCTCGGCCACCGCGCATGTAGAAACCCTTGCTTACATCTTTGCGGCCATCACAGCTTCCGCCCGCAAGCTCAAGCTTCTCGAGCAGGTGAATTCTTGTACCCTTTACCTGGCCATCGCGGACAAGATAAAACGCAGCAGCTAGACCTGCAAGTCCTGTTCCAATGATATAAGCTGATTTTTTGTCGGCATCTTTGGGCTTTTCTGGTTTAGCGAACGATTCATACGTTCCAGCAGAGTAGTACATAACTTCCTCCTTAGTTTTCCGCTTCAATTACCTGCGGAAATTAGTAAGTCGCCCTTACCTTGTGTCCACTATAAACTTATAAACTGCTAAAGAAAATGCACAAAAAGAACGATTGGACATATAGGTTATTTTTTGTCGCAATCTACCTGCTAAATTGTTTCAAAAATAGCAATTAATTTGGCTTTTTTCGCAGGTAATGATGTGCTTAACTTGTATCAGTTAGATATAGCTAACTTTATTCTTCCATAGTATGAAGGGGGTCTTAGTATGGAAGCTGGTCACGAGTTTTTACTCCGTATGGGCAAGACAAGACTGCGCCCCGGAGGTATTGAAGCAACCAATTGGCTACTTAATTCCGTAGAGATTACGCCAGAAACTCAGATTCTTGAGGTCGCGTGCAATATTGGAACCACTACGGTTGAGCTGGTAAAACGCTTCCACTGCCATGTAACCGCAATTGACCTTAATGCAGATGTGCTCCCTAAAACAAAAGAAAATATCGCGAGAAACAATATCGAGGAGTACGTGACGGTGGAACAAGGAGACGCTACAAACCTCTCCTACCCCAATGATAGCTTTGATGTTGTTATCAACGAAGCAATGCTCACTATGCTCTCTGACCAGCAGAAAGAGGCAGCCATAAAAGAGTACGCACGCGTACTTAAACCAGGTGGCGTACTGCTTACTCATGACGTTCTTCTGCTTAAAGAAGACAATGAGCTTGTTCACGAACTCTCAAGAACCATTAACGTCAACGTAAAGCCTCTAACCCTTACAGGTTGGAAGAATCTCTTTGAGTCAGCAGGTTTCTGTCCAGAAACTAAGAACGGCAAGATGACGCTTATGAATCCAGCAGGACTTATTGCGGACGAAGGCGCTGATGGTGCTCTGAGGGTTATTAGAAACGGCCTTAAGCCAGAGAATACCAAGATGTTTACCAGCATGTTTACGTTCTTCAACGATCACGCTGACGACCTTAACTACATTGCCGTAGTGAGCAGAAAGCCAAGATAGCCTTCGCTTCAGGCAAGCCATCGTTTCAAGCAAGGCATCGTTTCAAGATAGGCGCACGATCGCCCAAAACAGACATTCATCGAGCTAGACTCGGACTCGATAGCAAAGAAGGAAGCTGGCACCTCCACCAGCTTCCTTCCCTTTTGTGCGTTTTGTGCGGAGCTTACTTGGCCTTTGCGCAAGCAGCCATAGCAACGGAGCCAATGTAGTTGACTGGGTTGGTGAAGTTTGGCTGGAACAGAAGGTCAACAGCTGCAAGGTTGTCGATGGTCATACCAGCAGCAATAGCAACGGAAACAACGTTTGCTGCCTGAGCAACATCGTCATGTGTCGAGAAGAACTGTGCACCCTTGATAAGACGAGTCTCTGGATCCCAGACGAGTGTAGCGGTAACAGGCTCGGTAGTCAGCATGAACTCAGGACGGTAGTTCTCGGTGATAGAGACAGAATCGTACTCGTAGCCACGAACCTTGCCGCCCTCAACGGTGAGACCTGCTGCAGCCATGGAGTAGTTGTAGAGCTGAACTGCACTGGAAGCCTGAGTACCTGCATAAGCAGCGGTTGGCTCAAGCATGTTAGGACCAACGTGCAGACCCTGACGGACAGCGTTGGTTGCCAGAGGAATGTAGTCCTCTTTACCAGTGACGTTGAAAATGATGGAAGCAGAGTCACCAGCTGCAAAGACGCCAGGCTCGCTGGTGCGCATGTACTCGTCAACCTTGATAGCGCCGTTAGGCAGCATATCAAGCTGACCGTCAAAGAGATCGGTGCGAGGCAGGAAGCCAATGCCCAGAATTGCGTAATCTGCGGTGTAGGAGCCCTTATCGGTAACAACGGTGACAGAATCACCATTGTCCTCAAAGCTCATGACCTTCTCGCCAAGCGCAAGCCTGACGCCGTGCTCTTTGTATGCAGCCTCAACCTGATCGGTGATTGCCTTGTCAAAGTTCTTTGCAAGAACACGAGGAAGCATGTCGATGAGAGTGACTGCCTTCTGACGCTCAGAGAGCTGCTCTGCAAGCTCGGCACCAATGTAGCCAGCGCCGATGACAATAGCGGACTTGGACTCTGCCATTGTGTCGTGAATGCGGCGGCCATCAGCCCAGTTCTTGCACTGAAGAACGCGAGGTCCGTCGATGCCAGGCAGCGGAGGAACAATTGGCTTAGAGCCGGTAGTGACTACGAGGTAGTCAAAGTCGTCCTCAAAAGACTCGCCTGTCTTGAGATCTTCCCAAGCAACGTGCTTGGTCTTAACATCTGCGGAAGTGACGTTGGTGGTCATGTGAACGTGAGCGCCAGCCTCTGCAAGGGCTTCTGGAGAGCTGTAGAACATCTTGTTGGGATCGCTTACGTGGTCACCTACCCAAAGAGCAATGCCGCAAGACAAGAAGGAAACCGTGTCATTGCGCTCAAAGACGTGGACCTCCCAATCTGGGTGTGCACCCAGGATTGAAGAAGTGGCAAAAACGCCTGCGTGGGTACAACCGATAACTGCAACTTTAGCCATAGAAAACCCCTCTGTTTAAATGCTACTAATGACTAACATTAATTGTTACTTTGACAGTGGCATTATGCCACATTCTGTTATCGAGAAGAGCGTCATTCTTGAACGTTCTTTTAATAAA
>BNJU01004674.1_pt1 | contig 27113 bp, 36 predicted proteins | sample 8539281 | NCBI WGS metagenome assembly BNJU01 (sample SAMD00202456, study PRJDB9452) | human saliva metagenome | isolation source: human saliva | place: Japan
ATGTTACGTATTGCTAGTTTATTATGGGTTCACCCCACCGAAGAGCAAAAATCAGGTGATGTAATCCCTATCCCACGGGCCGCCGCTGGTGGACTGCCGCCAGCGGCAGGAACCCTCGATAGTAGCTATGAAACGGTAAACACCAGCTTTTTGCAGTGAACGTAAATTCCCTGAGATTCCACGGCAACACCGAACGGTACGGAGGTTGTGAACCGGCTCAGAGGACGCTGCTCGGTGGTGTACTGGGCAATGATCCCATCATTACCGCCCGTCTGTATCAATCATGCGGACTGCCAACGTCGCATCTGCCTTTGCGAGCGCTTGAGGTGACATCGGTTGCAGATACGCAATACTTTAGGGAATAGGCGCACCCGGGTTTGAGGATACCGGCTGAGGTATTGGTCAGCCAAATACCCGGCTCTCAGCATAATGGTCGCGGGCCTGGCGCCACCCGCCGTGCTCTGCGACATCCAGTATTCGCTGGCCTTGTACGGGTACCACCCGATTGACCTCGGCGACAGCAATACGCCATCAATAGGGTTTCTAATGTTCCCAGTGCGTGAGCCTTGCAAAGCTAGACCCACCGCATCAGCACAGCGGGATGCAGCAACAGCTGGTACCGTTGTGGACGCTAATACCGCTGGTACTCGCCCACGCTACGCTTTTCGTGAGGGTGCGGCGGCTTTATTCGAATGCTTCTGTATGCTCAACTGGCTCTGTCTGCTCACCACTACGTGATGTTTATGCGCTTATTTTCTCTGGTTTATGTGATTAATCGCTGAGGTTACCGCCCAATAAATTAAAGGTTGGGCAGACGCCAATCCCGTCAGCCTGCATATTCCTATCACGCACACCAGCTCCATGGTTATAGTTAACCGTGCAGTGTTTAGCTTCAAAATAGTACATGCCAGCTTTTAGGGTAAACGTACTGAGCTAGCAGTCACGTACTGGGCCTGGCGGTTTCTGCGTCTGTGGCGGGCAGAATCTTCACGCCCGCTTCTGTGGACTTCGGGTTGTGTAAATTTCGTTCGGTACCGGGAACAGTAAGTCCCGTCAGGCCAATGAGCCGAATCTCCAGAGTAGGGTATAACCTGGTGTTCTCTGTGGGGGCAGCACCCCGCATCGATATCAGATCAACTTTAAATCTGTACTTACCGCACCGCGGATTAAAGGCTGCGTCCCCCGTACTGGACGCTTCGTAGCTGCCACGCACCACAGCTATCTGAGGTTTATCCGTACGGGACTTATCGTAATCCACGGTTGATAAAGATGTGAAAAACTCTTGTTGTTCGTGCATGATGGCCCTAAACCCGTTACGAGAGTACAGATTCGCAGAACCGGTATTTTGAAACACCCACCGGCTCTTCTCATTAAACTTCAGCGGAGGTTTCGTCTCGCACACCGAACTGGCGTAGGCTGGTACCGCAGCGGAGGCCATCACAGCCGGAACTGCCCAGGTTGCTCCTTTGGTCAGTGCACGACGATTTAAAGGTGTACCTTTTGATGTATCCACTGCAATTCCTCCTTATGTAGGATGTGATGAACTTATACTGCTGTTGGCTTTTAGGCTCCCCTTCAGCACCAGATGTTGTCTTATGGCAAGAAGAATGTGCTACTGAGGTTCAAATGTGGGTGGAGTAAAAGCTAAGCCGCGGTTTTGGACCCGCCGTGCTTCAACTCCTTCGGCGGGAATATCGTAGACTGCCTCAAAGCTGTACACCCCTGGAATTGCTTTTAGAAGCCACTCAACAGTCTTAATTTCTTGACCTAATGGGACTGTAGTATACCCCTGCACCCCATTTGGATCGGTAGTGTAACGTAGCACCTCACCGTTAATGGCCCTTCCCTTCGGATCGCGAAGGGTAAGGGATAATTTAGGGTTCCCCCGGTACTCTCCTGATGCGGCACTAGTTTCAAAAGCAGCCACGTGCATGTATACACGGTAGCTGCAGGCGGTATTTAAAATAGCCCCACCGCCAGCGCTCGCTTCAAAACCTGCTGAAATTTTAATAACAGCAGGGGTGGTCCCCAAAGCGGTTGTGTTAGAAATCCAGTACTGCTTACCGAACTTGGTAGTAGGCTGGTTCGATGCAGGAGCTTTCAAAACACCGCTTTCGGGGTTCCTAAAAGCCCACGCCCCAGCCTGCCTAAACGAGGGCGCTGTACGAACCTCACATATGGAAGCAGCATAAGCAGGTACCGCTGCCGAAGCCACGACGGCAGGCGCCGCCCAGCCAACACCTTTAGCGAAAGTACGCCTGTTAAAAGTGCGCGCGGGGCTATGTGACATATAAGTCCTCCGTAGGTCTGTGAGTGAATGCGTGTCTGAGAGCTGAGTATGTAGAGGGCTAATGCTGAACCCTCCACAAGCGGCAACGCATATGCGCAAAAATACAACCGCTTCGATAAGTTTACACGTAGTCCAACCCCAAATAAAACTCTCAACTATCAGCAGAGGTATTTTTACTGCATAGGTTTACTGGTAAAGCAAGCCCTTCTTAGGCATGCCCCGCCTGCTGCATCTGACGAAGCTCCTTCTTCAGCTCAGACAGCTCATCACGCAGACGTGCCGCCAGCTCAAACTGCAAGTTCTCGCAGCAAGGCGCATCTGCTCATTCATCTGCTCAATCAGATCCAGCAGGTCCTCTGCAGGCTCAGCCGCCAGGCCGTCCGCACGTACACGCTCCTGAGCTTTTTGCCAAGAGGGCATCTGACCCGAGTGCTCGTTGCACTCTTGGCACCCTGCACCACCCCTTCGTGGCTTTCTTACCGCTCTCAACGCTGCGGGCACCACTCTTACCCGCCTTACGCAGCCGCAGCAGTTCGCGAGTATCTTCTTCTTCACGGGCGAGCACATCCGTAATATCGGCAATCTTTCTTCCGCAAAGGCTGCGGGTCCAGACCATGCTCACGGTTATACGCCCGCTGAATCTCACGGCGACGATTCGTTTCATCAATGGCAGTGCGCATCGAATCCGTCACCTTATCCGCATACATATGTACCTGCCCCTGAGATTAGCTGCGCAGCTCGACCAATCGTCTGAATCAACGATGTCGTCGAGCGAAGGAACCCTCTTTATCTGCGCCGAGGATCGCCACCAGCGACACCTCCGGCAGGTCCAGCCCCTCACGGAGCAGGTTAATACCCACCAGCACATCGAATGTCCCTCAGCCGTAGCTCACGCAGAAGCTCCACGCGTTTGAGCGTATCCACGTCGGAATGCAAATACTGTACCTTCACCCCGTGCTGCACCAGGTACTCAGTCAAGTCCTCCGCCACGCTTGTTAACGTGGTTACCAGCACGCGCTCATCGCGTTCGGCACGTTCACGGATCTGCTCCAACAAATCATCAATCTGACCCTTCGTGGGTTTCACCACCACCCGGGATCCACTCAGGCCAGTCGTGTCGAATAATCTGCCCACATACCCGTCAGCCCTGCGAAAGCTCATACTTACCCGGAGTTGCCGACAGGTACACGGTCTGCCCAATACGCCCAAAAACTCATCCCATTTCAGCGGGCGGTTATCCATCGCAGACGGCAGCCTGAAACCGTGCTCCACTAGGGTGCGTTTACGCGACATATCGCCCTCATACATGGACCCAATCTGAGGAACCGTCACGTGAGACTCATCAATAATGAGCAAAAAATCATCCGGAAAATAATCCAGCAGACAGTGCGGTGCGCTACCGGCCGCGCGTCCATCAATGTGGCGTGAATAGTTCTCGATACCGTTGCAGAACCCCATCTGCTCCATCATCTCAAGGTCATAGGTAGTGCGCATGCGAGCTGCTGAGCCTCCAAAAGCTTTCCCCTGAGACTCCAGGGCCTGCAAACGCTCTTGAAGCTCATCTTCACGGAAGCGATAGCCCGGCCATATGCTCGGCACCGGCAACATAATGGCTTTGCTGGGAAAACATACATCTCGGTTTCTTCTCGAATAACCTCACCCTGTGAGTGGGTGCAGAGTGTAGATTGCCTCAATCTCATCCCCGAAGAACTCAATGCGAATAGCGTGCTCCTCATACATGGGAATAATCTCGACGGTGTCTCCTCGAACGCGGAACGTTCCGCGGTGAAAATCCATATCATTACGGGCGTACTGCATAGCCACAAACTGACGCAGCAGGTCATCCCGGTCAATCTCATCCCCTCGTTTGAGGGTTACCATCTGCTCCATACATACTCGGGAGTACCCAAACCGTAGATACACGAAACGGTTGAGACCACAACAACATCGCGGCGGGTCAGCAGGGAGTTCGTAGCGAGTGACGCAGACGCTCCACCTCCGTTAATAGAGGAGTCCTTTTCAATGAACGTATCAGTCTGCGGCACATAAGTCTCAGGCTGATAGTAGTCGTAGTACGAAACGAAATATTCTGACTGCATTATGCGGCAGCAGCTCACGCAGCTCATTCGCCAACCGCGCGGCAAGAGTCTTATTCTGAACCATCACCAGGGTGGGACGCCGCACCGACTCAATGAGCCACGCCGCCGTGGCAGACTTACCGGCACCGGTAGCGCCCATGAGCACAATATCTTTTTCGCCATTCTCCACCTGCCTCAGTCAGCTCCACGATGGCTTTTTGGCTGATCCCCGGCAGGTTTGTACTGGCTAACAACCTCAAACGAGGGCGACGACTCGAGTTAATTTCTGCGCAAGACTCATATATTCATTCTAATAACCGCCCACACCCTAGTACGCGCTGGTTCGTCACGGGCGCACATTCCACACCATTTCTCGCAGAGTGACATAAATTATATAAATTTGACGACGGAAGATAGTCTCCATCATGTTCTTACTGCTCCACTCGCTCAAATGTCAATTGCCCCTACAGGGTCAGCCGTTATCAGCGACGCTCCATGTGCATCTTAGGACAGCGGAACCGAAAGGTGGGCTGCCAAAAGGTTACTGTACCTTGTTATGTTCTGGGCTAACTAGTCGGGTTTGCGCACAGCAGCACCCGATAACCGCATGAATTCCCGAACGGTCATGGGCAGGTACCCGTTAAGCGCAACCCATAATAGCAGTGAGTGTGGTATCTTCTCTGCCCCTTTGGGGATACCCACCGCAGGGTGCTAATGCGCTGCTTATACAACCAGGACAGCGCACACGGTGCGGCCAGGCGTATCAAGCACATGAAAATTACCCCGATGATCCACCGGGCGAATAGTCGCCTCCGGGGTTATCGTCAAAGACCTCATATCGGGAGCCACCCTGTGAGGTAAAAACGTGGTGTGTCAGGGTGCACGGGCGACTGTCGGGGCTTTCCCCGGCTGTCTGCGCTACCAAGCTGTGGGAAGCGCTCTCACCCGCGCGCGGTTACCACTACGTACCGCACACCCAAGGCCATAGCGCGGGTACATTAACCCTCGGCATATTCTTCGATACGGTACCCAAGCGTGAGCCCGCATCGCATATCGTTCTCCGAGTCCACGCCTTCCTCATCCCAGAAGCAGGAAAAACAGGTATCCTCAACGCCCCGTTCAATAGTTTTCACCCGGGCATAGTCGTCATCCAGCAGGAGCACCGAAAGCTCATAACCGTCAGGAACCTCCCGCACGCCTGTAGCGCTCAATGCCACTGCCTCATCGTTGCCGCCAAGCCGGAATGGCTCCCCACAACGCCGGTGTAAACGGAGTTAATCGCCCCGTCCAGCGCGGGGCTGCATGAAGTAGGTGCAGGCTCAGCCCTCATAGGGCGGGTAATAGTCTTGGGGAGGCATCTCAACACCGAAGCCGTCCATCCTGCCCACCAGGCACATTTCAATCAGCCAACAGCAGGCGCGCAGCGTGGCTGCGGGTTATTACGGGCGTCTGAATCAGGTGCACCATTCGGAGGTTGTCTCATGGATAAACGCTCACCCACCCCACGGGCGGCGTTCGCATACCGATTGTGCAAACGAACTAGGTTTCCACCGGCAGCTGATCCCTCGACCCTGCTGAAGAACCACCGCGACACGCCCAAGCTCTGCGGGGAAAAGCCCTGCAACATGGTTCAGCTGTTGAGCGAGTTCACGCGGGCGCCTCGCCAAAACGTTTTAACAGTGTATCCAGGCTGCTTTTTGTTGTAGGCCTCAAGAATCTGCTCAACGGTTGCAGTGTCAGCCTCTGGCGGGTATTGGCTTTGTGTGCTGTGTCATAATCGAAAGCGCACTAGAAAAACTCTCGGCTCTTGGTTGACTTAACGCGGCAGGTAACGCCGCACCGTATTCAACGTACCACAAACACACACCAGATACTATGCTCACTCCTGATTTAATATTTAGGTATAACTTTTATACCAGGTTGTTTGAACCAATTAAACGGTATATCAACCCAGCGGGTATCTCCCCCAGAGCACCGTCCCAGCCCCGGCAGTTATCGTCACAACCTGCTCGTTGGCACGCTCCAAATCCTCGGTGCGGTCAAATACGCCCATAGAAATCTGAGCCCCGTCCGCTAAATAGTCAGTACCCAAAATGTTCAGCCCCATCGCCCTCATCTCATTCTCCAAACGGCCCGCATCCGCACGAGACGCCGCGACAACCCCCACCCGCACACGCTCCCCGCGAATCGAAGCTGGCCGCATCTAGAGTCTGTGCCACCGCATCTGTATAGGCACGCACCAGCCCTGAGGCGCCCACTTTAATACCGCCGAAATAGCGCACCACCACCGCCACCGTATCCGAAAGATCAGTGGATGCTATCCGGTCGGCTCTGCTGCGCTAAAAAGAGCCTGAAGCATTGGAATACCCGCCGTACCAGCTGGTTCACCATCATCAGAAGAACGCTGCACATCCCCTATCAGCACCCACCACAAATGCCGAACACACATGCCGTGCATCATGGTAGGTTTTGCGCAGCGACTCAATATAATCCTGGCCTCATCTTGAGAACTCACCCGTTTGATATGCCCAATAAACTCGCTACGTTTAATCTCAAGCAGATGCTCGTACTTCTTCGGTACCGTGCGGAACGGTATACCGGTTAGCACGGGTCTGAACGGCAATATCCTGGGGACTATTCAACCCACCTATTTTTAGGCGGTCGCACGACAGAAAAACACTTCGACGGTACGCAATCACCGGCGGTATCGGCAGCGGCAAAAGCACAGTAGCCGCAATGTTTGCCCATCTGGGGGCGGTCATCATTGATGCGGATGCTATCTCACGAGACCTCATGCGCCCTACAGAAAACACGCTCAATGCCGTTGTTGCAGAATTCGGCCCCGATATCCTGCACCCGGACGGCACGCTCAACCGTCCAGCCTTAGCGGCTTTGGTGTTCTCCGATGAGGACGCCCGCACCCGTCTGAACAATATTGTGCACCCGGCCGTACGCGCCCGTGCGGATGCTTTGGTGGAGCAGGCTTGGCGTGCCCCCGGGTTCTCAGGCATCATTATTGACGACATTCCGCTTCTAGCCGAGACAAACCGCGCCGCAGAGTTCGACGGTGTCATTGTGGTACGTACCAGCCTGGAGAAACGGCTCAGCCGCCTCACTGAGACACGGGGCATGGCTGAAGAAGACGCGCGGGCCCGTATCGCAGCCCAAGCCACAGATGCCCAACGCGCCGCCATTGCCACCTGGATTATCGACAACGACGGCTCCGCAGAAAACACACAAACCCAAGTGGAACGCATCTGGGCACTCATGACCAACCACTAACGATCCAGGCCGTCATAACGTAGAAGCGAGGGGCTCCCACCAACCTGTGCGGTGGAAGCCCTCCCCATGCGCTCAATCAGTTACAGGAGCGTGAAACCAGGCTTAGCTGCCGGTCAGCTTTCTTACGGAGCTCAGCCAGCGCCTCATCAGAAGCTAAGGTGCGCCGAAGACTTATCGTCGGAGGAGTAGGAAGTCGGTGCGGGCCTGCAGCAACCGGTGCGGATGCAGCGGCTTTCCGCGTCAGCCTCCAGGGCCTTGGCAAACCTGTACCTTGTGTGCCCTCGAAACGAGCCTGGGCCTCGGCGTACTGGAGCTCCCATGCCTCGCGCTGTGCGCTCGTAACCTTCGAGCCATTCGCCCTTCTCGGGCGTCGAAGCCCCGGGTACTTGTACCGCCGTTCTCGTCGTACTCTGCGGCCATGCCGTACAGTGCGGGGTCGAACTCGGTATGTTAGTCAATACCCTCATTAGCCTGCTTGAGGGAGCAGCGAGATGCGGCGGCGGTCCATGTCGATGTCGATGATCTTCACGAACAGTTCTTCGCCAACCGAGACAACCTGGTCTCGCCAAATCCACGTGGCGCACAGCCAGCTCAGAGATGTGAACCAGACCTCGATGCCGTCTTCCACGCGGACGAACGCGCCGAAGGGAACAAGCTAGCGACCTTGCTGGAACGATCTGGCCTAAGGCGGGTACGGGCGAATGCCTGCCACGGGTCTTCCTGGTGGCCTTTCAGGAGACAGCGAGACACGCTCGCGATCCAGGTTCACCTCTAGCACCTCGACGGTGACCTTCTGGCCAACCTCGACAACCTCGGAGGGGTGGTCGATGTCTTCCAGGACAGCTCGGAGACGTGCACCAGGCCGTCCACACTCGCCCAGATCCACGAAAGCACCGAAGTTGACGATGGAGGAAACCACCATCGCGCACCCGGTCCCTTTTTCGAGCTGGTTGAGGAAGGTGGAGCGAACCTCAGACTGGGTCTGCTCGGCCATGCACGGCGGGAGAGCACCACGTTGTGCGGTTCTTATCAAGCTCAATGATCTTCGCTTCAGCTGCTGACTCAATGTAGGGTGCGAGGTCACGGACGCGTCGCATCTCAACCAGTGACGCGGGCAGGAAGCCACGCAGCCCAATGTCGAGGATAAGGCCGCCCTTGACAACCTCAATGACGGTACCGGTGACAACACCGTCGTTTTCCTTGATCTTTTCGATGTCGCCCCATGCGCGCTCGTACTGTGCACGCTTCTTGAGAGAATTAGGCGGCCTTCCTTGTCCTCCTTGGTGAGGACGAGAGCCTCAATTTCGTCGCCGACGGTTACGACTTCGCCGGGGTCAACGTCATGCTTGATGGAGAGCTCGCGGGAGGGAATGACGCCTTCGGTCTTGTAACCGATGTCGAGCAGAACCTCATCGTGATCAACCTTAACAACCTGACCGGAGACGAGATCGCCATCGTTGAAGTACTTGATGGTCTCGTCAACTGCCTGGAGGAATTTCTTCCTCGTTGCCAATGTCGCTGATTGCGACCTGAGGGATGTTGTGCTCATATAGTTAGGGCTCCACTGATTACTTATAGGTCGGCGCATCCACCATGGCAGGTACGCCTCGGCTTCCGGTAATGCGCTGTGAAGCGCTCGCCCCGGAAGGATGCGTCGAGTCTGACGGATACTTACCGCGCATACCGTAATAACCAGACTATTCGGTGAACCGTCTAGTAAAGCCCCCACCAGTGGTGAGGGCGCACAGAAGTGCCAAACACACGCAATTACTAGTGTATGCGATCTCGGGCGTGTCGTCAATGAACAACACGCATCTAAGGCGAATGCAACGGCGTGTAGCCGCCACACATCGTACTTTTACCCCGCTCATCGTACTGTCGTGACAGCAGCCAGGACTTCCTTTAATGCCCGGCTTCCTGCCAGGATTTACCCCAGCCGACCTGCACATCCAACGGAACCGACAGCTGCGCTGCACCGCTCATCTCTTTCGACCAGGATACGCTGTGCAGTTTCCCGTTCCCTGTGCAACCTCAGGATGATCTCATCGTGCACCCGCAAGAGCATACGGGTTTTCAGGTTTTCGTCGCGCAGGCGTCGGTGACATTAATCATCGCGATTTTAATAATGTCTGCTGCAGTACCCTGAATTGGGGCGTTCAGCGCGGCCCGTTCAGCGGCCTCACGCCGGGTGCGGTTGGGCGAGTCTAAATCAGGGAGCTGGCGGCGGCGGCCAAAAATAGTCTGCGTGTAGCCGTCAGCGTGGGCCTGTTTCAGCACGCCGCGCAAGAAACGTCCCACGCGCCCGAACCAGTTTAAAGTAGTTCGTGCGCAGCTGGCCCGCCTCATCAGAGCTAATGTTCAGCTGCTTCGCCAGCCCGAAACGAGACAGCCCATACGCCAGCCCGTACGACATCGCCTTCACCTTCGAGCGCATCTGCGAGGTCACGTCCTCAGGAGCCACACCGAACACTTCAGACCCCACGAAACGGTGCAGGTCTTCGCCTTCTTGGTAAGCGGCAATAAGCTTCTCGTCCTTTGCAAGATGCACCATAATACGCATCTCAATCTGCGAGTAGTCGGCGGTTAGCAGCCCCTCATATTCCACACCGTCAATAGGATGAGGAGCCACAATAAACGCATCACGGATGCGCCGCCCCGCCTCAGAACGCACCGGAATGTTCTGCAGATTTGGCGCGGTTGAAGAAAGACGCCCCGTGGATGCTGCCCCCTGCTGGAAGGTGGTGTGCACACGGCCGTCAATACGTGCCGCTTTCTGCAGCCCCTCAACGGTCTGTTTGAGTTTCACATTATCGCGGTACCCCTGCAAAGATACTAAGAACTGAGCCCCGTCAGATTCGGAGAGATCTTACCCAGCAGGTCAGTCATTGACTCTGAATCAGTCGAGTACCCGGTTTTTATTTTGCGGGTCTTTGGCAACCCCAGTTTCTCGAATAGTACAGTCTGCAGCTGTTTCACCGAAGCCAAGTTCAGCTCTTCGCCGTCGATATGTGACCCCACCACGGCCTTCGCCTGTTCCTCAGCGGCGCTCGCACGCGAGGCGAATGTTCCGTTGAGCTCCTCAAGCAGGGCATCAGAGACGGCAATGCCAGCACGTTCCATATCGGCGAGCACATACAGTAGCGGAAGTTCAATATCCCTCATAGATTTTCAGCTGCCCCTGTTCTGCCATCTCAAAGTGGGAGCTGCTGCGCCAGTTCACGAATAACCTGGGATACCTGAGTGAAATAACGCAGGTTTTCGGGTCCCATAATGTCCTCCGGCAAGAATACGAGCTCACCGTAGTCTTCGGCGGGAATCCACAGGTATTTCTCCGCCAAGTCTTCAATACGTTCCGCGAAAAGACGGCGTGTAGTAGCGGGGATATGCCCGCACATGTACGACGAAAGAGCGGGGTCCTCCACGGCACCTTCTAACTCGTACTCGTTTTCGTGCAGAAGCTTCCGCTGAATCTTTAAGTCCATCACGATTTTGTGCGCGTTCCTATCGGAGAGCCACGCCGCGAGTGCGCTATTGAGCTCTTCTCCGATAGTGACGGTATCCACCCACAGGGAAGAGCTTTTGCTGGTGAGGATTAACCCCTCGAAGCACGGGATCTCTTTCGGCCGAGCGGATTTTAGCTTTTTGTGGTTTTTCACGCCTTCGGGCCACGGGCACATCAATAACCGGCAGGAGGGTTACGGCGCTTTTGAGTCGTTCAGGCACATCAAGGCCTTCACCGTAGCCTTCGGTAGCAGCCTGCGCACCAATGGCGAAACCGTGCGGCGGTTTGCGCGGTGACCGGTTTATCCGTTGCGATAGGCTCAAAGACAGGCCCAGAAGGTAATCGTTTTTCGGGCGGCGGGTTGCTGCCCCGGCACGGCAAAGAGCGTCCCCCTGCCCGAATTCATCAACTCACCCCCAGCGGTTGCCACTGCGGTGCGCGTAGCAGCCCCAGCAGCACGCACTACCGGGCCTAACGTGTCATGGGCGCGTTTGCGGATGGTGCGGAATTGAACCTCATCGAAGAAGGAATCCAGCGCGTCAAGGTCGGGAAGGAACCTGGTGTCTTCCCCCAGGTCCAGTGGTATGTTGAGGTCATCCACCAGCTGGTTGAGGCGACGGTTACGGCGCACGTTCTCAATATTTTCGCGAAGGGCCTCCTTTTGCCTTTTAATGCTGTCTTGGTTGGCGATCACCCCGTCAAGGTCGCCGTATTCGGTTAACCATTTTGTAGCGAACCCTGGCCCCACGCCGGAACGCCGGGCAGGTTATCGGCCTGTTCACCAGTGAGCGCAGCAAGGTCGGGGTATAGGCGTGGGGGTACTTTAGTTTTTTTCTCTACGGCAGCAGGATCCATCAGCTGGATACCCTTGGAAGGGCCTGTGGTGACGGGGTACAACAGGGTCACTGTGTCGGTAACCAGCTGAAAAATATCGCGGTCGCCCGAGAGGATAAATACTCGGTAGTTCTCTTCGGTTCCGCGGCGGGTAAGGGTGGCGACAATGTCGTCGGCCTCGTAGTTCTCCTGCGAGCGCGGGGATACGCAAGGCGGTGAGCATCTTTCAATCAGGTCGATCTGCCCGTCAAATGCCTGCGGGATCTCGGTTCGACCACCCTTGTAGTCGCTGTATTCTGCGGTGCGGAACGCCACCAGGCAGGTCAAAGGCAACCGCAATGTGGCTGGGGCGGTAGTCCTTAATGATGCTGGAGCAAGTTGAGAGGAAGGCGCACAGCTCGGTATGCTGCCCATCGCTACGCACAAAGACGTGCTGCCCGGTTTTCTCGGCCATCGTGTAGATACCGAAGAAGGAGCGCAGGGCTAGGGAATGGCCATCAATCAGAAGTGAGGGTCTTATCAGAAGTACTCATCTACCTAGCTTTACCGTCGAGGTCTAGGGATGTTGAGGCGGTGGTGATCGCAAGTGTTCTGCAGCGTCATACGGCTCAGGAGCCGCCACGGTGAGCGCGCCTTAAATGTATAGGGAATACACCCCGCGCGGTTTCGACGCACCCACGGACTACAGTTGCGGTATTAGCCAGCGTTGTTTAGCGCCACCGTACTTTTGGTGATGGAATCGGTGACATGGGGGTAGCGCTGGCGTGCACATCTATCGCGGAGTTCACGTGTTTACCGGTGACCGGATCAATATGGAACCCCACCTCAACGTTTTTGTGGGTTCCGGCCTTATCAGGTGCAATAACCATGCCGTCCGGCAGCAGGGTGAGATGATTCGCTTTCCCCGAGGCAATGTGCACCTCAGCCACCACACTTTTGGTGCGCGCATCAATAACAGCGACCGTTCCCCCGCCGCTATCTGCCGGGTGCACCGAGGTGGGGCCGAAGTCGGTAAGGTACACCAAGTCCCGGGTTTCGTCCGCGATAATGTTCTGTGGAGTTATCCCATAGGGATGAACTGTTTGAACGAGCCGCTGATTTTATCAAGCACCTGAACCCCGGAGTTCTTGCCATTCTCGCCCTGAGTTGAGACATATATTTCGTTGAGCGAGTTATTGATTGCCACCCCGTGGGTATTGACGCGTGAGAAGTCGGAGGTCTCTCCGGCAGGAACATTAATGGTGCGTACTGCCTCCCAATAGCGGGGCTTTCACCTCATACACTTTGTCTAGGTTGTAGTCGCTGAGGTAGATATTCCCACCGAGGGTGTCACGGGTACAGTGAGGTGCGGCAGTGAGCCAGGTACTGGGTTGTGGGCGGTGATTGCGTAGGTTCCGGTATCAATAAACCAGTAGCCCGCCGGGGCCGGTCACACGGCTTTTACCGATGTCCTCTAGCACCAGCACTTCACGCGGGTGATTCACAGGCTGTTGTTCTAGCGATACGTCGGGCTGGTAGCTGTCCAAATAGGGGCGAACGTATCACGGTCGTATACGGCCACGGAGGAGGTGGTCGGGTCAGTCACCCAGATAGTGCCGCGCGTATCATCAACGCTCAGCCGAATGCGCCGCACAACTGGTATTCACCGATCAGGTTAGGTGTGCCTCATCAATGACGGTAGCTGCGCGGTTGCTTCAATGGCCAAGGTCTGCGGGTCAACGCGGGCGATAGTGGCCACGCAGGAACCGCGGTGTGAGGCGGCGTTGAAGGTTCCTGCGATATATATTTTCTGGGTTTTCGGTGAATAGGCGGCGAGGAACTGCCCTGGCAATCCCTGGTTCTGTTCAGCGATTATCTCAAGGGTACGGGGAGCGCTAGGGGGCGGGTTTTTAGACATGTTTCTCTCCGTTTCATCTGCACTGGCTGGGGCGCGACGGGTTTTCTCGCGGTAGTTTTCTCACCCTATCAAAAAAAGGGTTTCGTGCGCTTTAAATGTTGCTTCGTGCCACATAAATTATGGAGGTAAACGTTTATTGTGCAGCTGCTCCAAGGCTGCACCCATACTGTTTGCAGCTTCCACACCCGTAACGCCCACACCGCAGCCTGTACATGGTGTATTGCCGCGGTTTTGTGGTTGCGCTGCTGGAATAAGCGGCGGTACTCAGGTTACGATAAAACCTTATAGTTACACGACAGCCGTGGAACCAGAAATAAACACACGGATCTCACAACTTTGAGGACATCATGAAAGTGTTTCAGAAAAATCCCGCTTCTGGCGTGGATTGTTATCGCCATCCTTGGCGGCGTGCTCATCGGTTCGCTCACACCAGGGCTTATTAGCGGCATTAACTCCACTGCGAAAATTTCCATTCCCACCGACGTTGTGGTGCAAATTTTTGTGTCGTTCTCCACTATTTTTAGTGCGTTTTTGAGTTTCGCTATCCCGCTCATCATTATCGGTTTCATCGTCCCGGGTATTGGTTCCTGGCCCAGGCGCAGGGAAGATGCTGGGGGTAACGGTAGGCCTGTCGTACCCTGCTCAGGTATTGTCGCGGGGTTCTGAGCGCTCACCGCAGCCCTTTTCCTGTACCCACTTCCTCAAGGGTCAGCAACTTGAATCGTTCGATAACCCCTGAGAACGCGCTTTCCAGCGGGTACGTCACGTTTCAAACTTGAGCCCATTATGAGTGTGATGAGCGCCCTCATACTTTCATTCATCCTCGGTCTGGGTATCACAGCGCTCAAAAAGCAGGTCGATGCTGAACCTTTCGAAGATTTTCAGGTGATCGTCGAGAAAATGCTCGGCTACGTAATTATTCCCCGCTGCCGGTGCATATTGTAGGGGTGTTTGCGAATATGACCCTCGCAGGCCAGTGGTGGTGAAAATCCTGTCAGTTTTCGGCATGGTGTCATTATGGTTATTCTTCTGCACTGGTTCACCCTGTGTATTCAGTACACGGCGGCCGGTGCAGTCTCAAAACGCAACCCGGCGAAGATGCTCAAAACCATGCTCCCCGGCGTATTTCACCGCAATCGGCACCCAGTCCCTCGGCGGCTACTATCCCTGTTACGGTGCGTTCCGCTAAAAAGCTGGTATTGCGTCCCGAGTGGTTGATTTTTGTATCCCGTTGTGCGCCACCATCCACCTGTCGGGGTCAATGATTACCATCACCTCATGCGCTGTGGCGGTACTATACATGACGGGCAGAACCCAAGTTTCGCCTCTGTCACCCCAGTCGTGCTGATGCTGGGCATTACGATGGTGGCAGCCCCTGTGTACCCGGTGGTGGCGTGATGACCGCCATCGGGCTGCTGGAATCAATGCTGGGCTTTAACGAGTCAATGATTGCGCTCATCGATCGCCCTGTACCCTGGCGCAGGATTCCTTCGGCACTGCTACCAACGTGACTGGGGACGCGACCATCGCAACATTTACCGAGCGGTTTTCTAAGCCTGGCGAAGATTAACTCCCGACCCGAAATCCGTGATGAAGATATTGAGAAAGCCGAGTCTATCTCGGCTTAGTACTACCGGCCCCAGCCTGCACACCCTATTTTTGAGAGGATGCGCCCACCGCCTGCTACACAGCGGTGGGCGCATCCTCTATATTGTGAACAGGTGTGTCACGCCGCGGGCAAGGGCCCCTGCCAATGCGCTGGCATCCTTTCCATCCCCAATAGATACGGTGCTGGGCAATCAGGCCCCTGCTCAATAATCTGCGAGTTCTAAAATATCGATCTGCTCACCGTCTGGGGTTTCACGCGGGTATTCCCATACGAGCATCCTGCCGTCCGTCAGGTATTCGCCGGTTCGGTACCATTTCACCAGCTCATTGGGGCGGCGTTGAGTGCCTTCATTCAGGAACCGCTCAATCTCTTTTTTACCGTGTAGCACCCCGCTGCTGGCATCATCAAGGATTGCCGAACCAGCGGACTTTCAAACACGGCATCTTCGGCGTAGAGACTCAGCAGCCCTTCTGTGTTCCGTCCTTGAGCGTAGCTGTGCCACAGCTCAAAAATCTGTTCTACGGTGTTCATCATGTCTCCCGGTCAATACCGGCCCTGTAGCATTAGAAACCGGCATATTAGTTTTAGTCGAAGGTGTCTCTCACCCAACGGTAGTATTCTTATTCGGGTTTCTCAAGGGACGGTGGGGCAGGGGTACACTTATAGGCATGACTGATTCCCAGCCTTGAGCTTTCCCTCACCGTCATCGCGGAACTGACCGCGCACGGTGTTCCTGAGAAATTACATCCTCTTTTCCCGCATGGTCTTGGCGGGCTTATCCCCGCTATGGGTATTCGCCTGAGCGAGTTATCCGCCGAGCGTGCGGTGGCTACGATGCCCGTCGCACCAAACACCCAGACTTGCGGGGCCCTGCATGGTGGGGCGTCCGTAGTTCTTGCTGAAACCCTTGGCTCCCTAGCCTCCGGAGTGCACGGGGCATAGAACGCATGGCTGTGGGGTGGATGTTAACGCAACCCATCTGCGCCCAGCAACTGCAGGATATGTAACCGCTGTGTGCACCGCTGTTAAGCTGGGACGCACCGTCTGCGTTCACACCATAGAAATTACCGATGAGGCTGGCAGAGGCGTATGTTCGGCGCGCATCACTAATATGCTCATCCCCCGCACCGCCCGCCAAAGTACCATCCATGGAAAGGAGCCTCATGGCACGCGCTCCCTATTATCAGCGGTATCCCAAGATTAAACGGGCCAAACGCATTGCGATGCCCATTCTTATTGGGGCTGTTATTGTCTGTTTTATTGCTGCATACAACCTGGGCGGCCTATGGTGGCCAGCACTGTTAGTTGTGACGGTCGGGGCCCTATGGGCCAGCTCGCCAACCGCTCCCCCGCTAAAACATGATGATGAGGCAACCTTCTCTAAACGTTACAGATTATAGGTGCCCCTCATAACGTTACGTTATGGGGCACACACCTTCTGCTACAGCTCTCTATGTTCCCTATGACAACCGTTTAATGATGGTGTCCGAGACTTCGCGCATTGAAAGACGACGATCCATCGAAGTTTTTGAATCCAGCGGAATGCTTCAGGTTCGGTCAGACTCATTTTGGTAATGAGCAATGACTTTGCGCGGTCCACTAGTTTACGGGTTTCGAACTGGTCGCGGATAGTGCCCACTTCTTTTTCAAGGGCACGAATTTGCTCGTACCTGGCAATAGCCACTTCAATGGCAGGGAACAGGTCATTGGGAGTGAACGGTTTTACCACATATGCCATGGCCCCAGCCTCAACCGCGCGGTCCACCAGCTCCTTCTGGCTGAATGCGGTTAGTGCACCATGGGGGCAATCTGTTCCTTTACCGATCTCTTCGGCGGCGGTAATGCCGTCCATAATGGGCATCTTCACGTCCATGAGCACCAGATTAGGCCGGTGCTTTGGGCGAGCTCACTGGCGGTTTTCCCGTTATCGGTCTCAGCAACAACTTCGTAAACCGCGTTCCTCGTAGGATTTCCACGATGTCGAGACGGATCAGCGCTTCGTCTTCGGCAACAACAACGGTGCGTGCCGGAGCGTCTGCGTCTCCCTCGTGGTCATGAGTGGTCTGCTCTGACAAAACTCTCTCCTTTTGCAATTTCTTCTCGTCTCAAGTCTACAGCAGTTCATATTTCTTCATCTACAGTACACACTTGTTTCATTCAGAAATTTAGGTAGAGCACGGTTAGGGCGTTGTTTTTCCCCTAAATTCGATTTTTGCGGCGCCGTATGATGTAGAATCAATGCCGCACACATTGCGTGTGCGCCCGAGTGGCGGAATTGGCAGACGCGCCTGACTCAAAAATCAGAGTTCTACGGAGTGTGGGTTCGAGTCCCACCCGGCACCCCACACATCTGGGATTCATCAGCTCTGAATCACAATCACCGATTTTATTGGCGGGCACATTATCACCTGTTACTTTTCATGAAAGGGGTTGAGCCCCAGGAAATCTCTTGGGGCTCAACCTTTCATAAACTCGAAAACCCTAGAGAATCTGGGCCTACCCTGAGTATTAGTCGTGATCTTCGTCGGCGTAAGGACGCACTGCTTCACGTTCCTCTGGCAGCTTAGCCTCGGTCTCGTCACGGTCACCGATGCGGTGCACCCTGACCGTATTGGTAGAGCCAGCAACACCGGGAGGCGAACCGGCAGTCATGACGATCAGGTCGTCCCTTCTGCCAGGTTATGCTCCATTAGGGTAGTCGTCCACAATCTTGGTCATACCATCAGTATCAGCAGTGAGCTGCGCGTGGGCTGCTTCAACACCCCACAGCAGCGAGATAAAGGCACGGACCTTCGGGTTCGGGGGTAAACGCAAGCACAGGCTTCTTGGGACGCAAACGAGCCAAACGGCGGGCGGAGTCACCCGACTGGGTGAAGGTGCTGATGTAATCAACATCCAGCTGCTCAGCAATATTTACTGCCGCCCTGGGTATTAGCGCCGCCGCGGGTACGCGGCTTACGGTCGAGCTCGGGCACGGTACAGGCCCTTCTTCCTCGGTATCACTAATAATGGAGGCCATCGCTGAGATCGTAATACCGGGTACTTACCCACTGAGGTCTCACCGGACAGCATGACCGCATCAGCACCGTCAAGAATTGCGTTGGCGCAGTCAGAGACCTCCGCGCGAGTGGGGGTTGGGCTGCTAATCATCGACTCAAGCACCTGGGTAGCATACGATCACAGGCTTAGCCCAGCGGCGAGCCATTTGAATAGCTTGCTTTCTGCACCAGCGGAACTTCAGAGAACGGTAGCTCAACGCCCAGATCGCCGCGTGCAACCATAATGCCGTCGAACTTATCGATAATGTCCCTGCAGGTTCTCCACCGCCTGCGGCTTTTTCGATCTTGGCGATCACGGGGATGCGCAGCCCTTCTTCCTCCATGATCTCGTGCACACGCTCAACATCTTTGCCGGACCGGACGAAGCGAAAGCGCACAATGTCTACACCCAAGCGCAGTGCAAAAACGCAGGTCATTTTCGTCCTTCTCAGTCAACGCGGGTAGCGAAACAGCCGCACCAGGTAAAGTTAATGCCCTTGTTGTTTGAGATCGGGCCACCCACGATAACACGGGTACGAACACGGGTTGGGGTAACTCAACAGCTTCAAGCTGAATCTTGCCGTCGTCCAGCAATAGTTTGTCGCCAGGCTTCACGTCGCCGGGCAGCTCCCTTATAAGTGGTACCGCAGATTTCTGAGTACCTTCTACCTCTTCAGAGGTAATGGTGAAATCGGCACCGGCCCAAGGATTTCTTTCTCGTTCTTAAAACGCTCCAAGCGGATCTTCGGCCCCTGCAAATCGGCAAGAATTGCAACTTCCTTACCGAGCTTTGCGGACTGTTCGCGAATAGTGTTGTAAGAGTTGGTGTGAACATCATGGTCACCGTGGCTCATGTTCAAACGGGACACATTCATGCCCGCTTTGATTGCCGCGGCGATTTTGTCGGGTGCGGAGATGGAGGGACCGATTGTTGCAACGATTTTTGCTCGCCTCATGTACCCTAACCTTCGTGAGTTGTGGCGCGGCCTTAGGTTAAGACCTGATTGTTTGTGCGGGAGCACACGGGGAAACTCCCACATATATCCATCAGAAAAACCGCACGTTCACAACGTGCTGTATTATGAATATCCTGCCTTCAAGTATAGGACTTTTGCCCGCAGATTGGGAGAGAAACAGGGTGATAGTCTCATAGTTGTCACCCATTTTTGGAGGGTTAATACCCACAAGTCTTCTATTGTGAATAGAGTCACCCTTGAGGTGATTTTCACATTTAGGGGCACCTGCCCTAGACTTGAATCAATAATTAGTATCTTTTATGCAAATTTGCCCTGGAGGTTGCCGGTGTCCACCACACGCGCACTTATTATCTACGGCTCAGTCTATGGCTACACAGAGCAGTACGCCACATGGCTCGCTGAAGATCTACGAGCTTTGCCTCAGGCACCCGAGGTCGAAACGGTTCCCGCCGCTAAGGTAACCCCCGAACAGGCAGAAGCTGCTGACGTTGTAGTAATTGGTGGGAGTGACTACGGTGGATTCCTGACCGGAGCACCCTCATTACGCAAAAAGATTGTTCCCTCTTACTACCCAAGCGCAAACGCACCGCGTTTTTTCACCGTTTCATTCACTGGTGAGTACTCCAAGGATCTTCTGAATAAAGCTGTTGCCAGAGTTACACTGCTGAGCTCACCGAAGGACAGCCTGTTGCTCACTTACGCGGCGGCATTAAATGGTCAGAGCTATCTTGACCCATAAGGCAGCCCTCAAAGGCCCTGTTCGTGCCTGGCTTTGCCGCTAAGCCCAACCCAAAATGAGGGCATCCAACAGATGCTTGATTGCTATGGTACTGAGGGAGCAGACTACACCAATCGCGCATCCCTTGAGCCATTTGCGCAGGAAGTAGCAAAGCTTATCTAATTCAAAGAGCACTTCCCTACAAACTTGCCCCATACCAACGAGGGCAATAGATACACGGTCGGAGGTTTTTCTCTCCTCCTCCGACCGTAGGTTTCCGAGTACAGCGGATGCGAGGCCGTGTTAACTGTATTTGGAGAGCTGGAGGTGGGTCTTGTGTGTGCGGCCCACCTCCTTTTTTATTCTCAAAATACACACACATTATTCTCACCTACACATACGCATTTCCCATCTGGCCCCAGAACCACATTCCTCGCAGCAAAACTACAGATCACCCCGCCAGAAAAAGACCGAGACAGACCTTGCACTCATAGTGTGTCACTCAAGCCCGCTGGATAAGGTGGCGACTTCAGACCCATACCACACACAGGCACACGCCCCCCCTACCAAAGAAGGTAACTAAGAGGGGCACGGGCAGCAGGTCTGCACCTTCACAGATGTGCATAGATTAGCAGGTAGTCTCTGTAAGCCGTGGACCGCTCCCACGATCCCACAGAACACCATCAATCATTGAACGTGACATATCTCATGGGTATTTTTATGGGTGGCAAAAAGCAGATAATGGTTGCACCTTATACGTAATAATAACCCTAAGAAGACAAGGGCATACCTATACACTACCTTTCGATATACACCATATCTTTACTTTTCCCGCCTCGATCACCTAAGAAACATACTGTAATAACAACCTGCATAGGTATGCGAGTATTTTTGCCTGACCCATACGAGCGTCAGCCGTACCAGTGACCAATCACTCCCCCAGCCTTCACTCCCTGCAGGACATCTACATCCTCCTTGAAGAGACGGTCAAGGCCTTCCAAAGCGTCAGCACCGCAGAAATCGAAGAAGGCAACCCAAGATGCAAGGGACTGTGGCACAAATCATCTCCAATTAGAAGAAAAATTACTTTCCAGTTGAAGAATATGCGTGCACAGATTAGCATAAAAATTCAATCTTTATACAACGCTCTATGAACCTTTAGCTTCAACTAACCACCTCAACCATCGCACACGCTTTATGTTTATGTTCAATCAGATACTAGAATACTCTTACCTTTATGTATTCGTTCCTTAAGGCTTTAGTCCAACAAATTCTACCCCTACCTGAAGGGGCTCGTTAACTGAGTATCTATCTTGAAAATTAACAAAATCTTTCCCTACAATGAGATGCGTGCAAGGGTGCATCTTTATTGTGAGCTCTCAGTAAAGATGCAAAATAATCCAGGGGCATTAAAAGACCCCGAAAGCACTAATGCGTAGATGTCACTCAACTTCACGTTTATTCACACTCAAACACAAGTCTATTTGAAGATTGCAGGTTACTTATACTATGAGCCTCTTCTCTCGGAATCAGAAACTATCTAAATGCCTGGTCTCGCTAGGTGCTCTCTCCATGCTGGCAGGTTCTTTCGCTCCCAGCTGCCGCGGCTGAAGAACCCGCCACTGACCCCCTCCGCCACGATATCTTATGAGGATGTTCCCCACCCACCGAGGACATGAACACCGCCATGGGTGCTGGTGAGCGTAAACGTCTTGGCCTACCAGCTGAAGGCGCTACCGAGGCACCGGGTGGGCACGGGCGTGCCAAAGGAGTTGGCCCTGCAGCAACCTGGACGCCCAGCGGCGGCACCCTCGGTATGGATGTCTCCTCTCACCAAGGCAATGTGCGTTGGCAGGAAGCATACAACGGCGGTGCACGCTTTATGCACACCAGCAACTGAGGGCACCTACTACACCAACCCTTACTTCGCACAGCAGTATGTTGGATCAGCCGATGTTGGTATGATCCGTGGAGCCTACCACTTTGCCAACCCCCGCACTTCCTCAGGTGCCGACCAGGCTCGCTACTTTGTGAACCATGGTGGGGGCTGGAGCAATGATGGCCGCACCCTTCCTGGTCTACTCGACATTGAGTTCAACCCCCTACTCCCAGTATGGCATATGCCTGCTACAACCCTGAGCCCCGCCCAGCTGACCAACTGATTCGTGATTTTAACGAAACCTACCGCTCACTCACCGGACGCTACCCCTATGGTCTATACCGCTAACTCCTGGTGGAGCCAGTGTGTAGGAACCGGCGAGTTCGGTAAGACTCTGCTTCACCTGGCGAACTATAACTATGTTCCCGGCCCCATTCCCAACGGGTGGAAGTCCTACGATATTTGGCAGTTCTCAGCCGACGGCCCGTTTGTTGGTGACTCCAATTTCTTCCCTGGTTCCTTCAACGATCTGAAAGCTTTTGGCTTCCAAACCCGCAGGCAACCAACCGCTCATGGCACCCGGCCACGCCCGCACCGGCTCCTAAGCCTGCAGTAAAGACCCGCTTCAGCGATGTTCCTACTCACGCGGCTTTCTACGCTGAAATCGAGTGGCTTGCTTCGCGGAAAATCACCACTGGTTATGGTGATGGTACTTTCCGCCCGGATCAAAGCGTGGAACGCGGCGCAATGGCAGCCTACTTCTACCGGATGGCTGGCTCCCCTGCCGTAAACCTGCCGAAGACATCCCCTTTCTTGGATGTACCCACCAACCATCCCTTCTATAAGGAAATTGTGTGGATGCACCAGCGCGGTATCACCACTGGTTATGGTGATGGCACTTTCCGCCCGAATGAGGCCGTCAGCCGTGAAGCAACTGCAGCATTCCTGTACCGTTACAGCGGTAGCCCCGCTATCCCGGCAGTTCACGGCTCTGGGTTTAAGGATGTTCGCGCCAATAACTCCTTCTACCGCGAAATTATCTGGCTTGAGTCTCGGAAGATCACCGCAGGTTACGGTGATGGCACTTTCCGTCCGTACGATTCTGTTAGCCGTGGAGCTATGGCAGCATTCCTGTACCGCATGCGCTAACCACCTGCTAGGTATGCAAAACTGAAAGGGTGTTCCCCCTACCCATGTGGGTAGGGGGAACACCCTTTTCTCTAGTAAGGAGGATTTACCAGATACTTGCGAAATCGAGCACCATACGCCCGGTAATCTTACCCGCGCCCATCTCCTCGAATACCTGCGGAGCCTCTTCAACCTTACGCAGCTGAACCAGCGGAACAACGAGCCCATCGGCGCCGAACTGGAACGCCTCAGCAAGATCCTGGCGAGTACCAACCAGCGAACCGAGAACGCGAATCCCATCAAGGACAATCTTCGCGATAGACAGTTCCATCTTCTCGGGCGGAAGCCCCACAGCTACTACGCTGCCCCCGGCACGCACGCTTTCAACCGCCTGGTTAAAAGCGACCTTCGATACCGCAGTCACTACGGCGGCTTGTGCTCCCCCACCAGTCACCTCACGAATCTTCGCTGGTACATCCTCAACCTCACGACCGTTAATCGTGACGTCGGCACCGGTTTCAGCAGCAAACTTCAGCTTGTCATCATTAATATCGACGGCAATAACCTTGGCGCCGAAAACCTTCTTGGCGTACTGCACCGCCAGGTTGCCCAGCCCGCCAGCACCGTAGGCGACCAGCCACTGCCCCGGCCGCACCTGAGATTCCTTCGTAGCCTTATAGGTGGTTACGCCCGCGCAAGTAATCGAGCTTGCCTGCGCAGCATCCAAACCTTCGGGAACCTTCACGGCATAATCTGCCGTGACAAGGGCATACTCGCTCATGGCACCATCCACGGTGTAGCCCGCATTCTTGACGGTACGGCACAGGGTCTCCCGGCCGGAGGTGCAGTATTCGCAGTGCCCGCACCCCTGGAAGAACCACGCAATAGAGACACGATCACCGGGCTTGAGAGATTCAACGCCTTCACCAACTTCGGTAACAATACCACACCTCATGCCCCAGGACGCGCCCCGGAACCCTTGCCGAAAATCGCCAGCCGCAACGTGCAGGTCGGTGTGGCAGACGCCGGAATACTCTAGCTTTACGAGTGCCTGGCCGTACCCCACCTCGGGTACAGGAACATCAGTAACGACTACTGAACCATCAATGTGTTCAGGAACAACAACGGCCTTCATGAGAACCTCCAGTGTATTAGCTCACTATAAGATGTAGTCTTAACCATAAAACGTACATAACAAATTTTCTATAATACAGTGAACTATTCACTAAACACATGACAATATTTACCATTTTTATATGTGTTTAGGGTACTCTTGTGCACAGTATTAGAAACTTAAACTGAAACGAAAAACACATGTTTGAAGATGCTCATGACAATATGGTATTCACCGATCCAGAAACCGGAGATCAACTTATTTTTCATAGAAAAACTTGGCTGTGCACGATACACGGAATACTAACCCGTTACCTTGGCTTTACCCCTGAACTGGCATATGACATGATAAAGAATGCCCACTATGCTCTGACGCAGGTATTAACTACCATTCTGTGGGTATGCTCTGCCACGACGAAGAATACCACTGGGCTATGATACTAGCCTACGGCGAAGGGTACTGGTACAAGGGCCACACAGTGGATAAGCCACAAGACTACTATGACTGGGATGAAAAATACAGAAATGATAATAACCTCAAGCCCTATACGATGGAGTAGAGCCTATTTAAAATCCCCGCTGTGCTTCCCGGATAATTCTTGACTTCGCCGCTCGCACGAGTAGCCTATAGTCATTATCAAAAGGTTCTGCCAATATAGATTCCAGTAAACATTCAAATTCTTCAAATATTAGCTGCGTGGCAGAATCCAACTCACTATTTTCGTGCTGGTCAGACTGGGCGATCCAGTCAAAGATAACCAGCAGCTCATCATTGCTGAATCGGATCGTGCAGTCCCCATCTTTTTCAGTGTAACCTACTGCATCCACTACCCCTCCCCTTAGCAACAAAATTCTGGCAGGATAAAGGTTATTCGTTATGGGGTTGTCTCCCCTAATAAATGTACCAGCCCGATAGACTCTATACCGCAGACAGCCTTATAGCTTTGTTGAGTCAAGACCCAACCCATGTTTGTTTAAAAAGTTGACATAACATCCGCAATACATCTCGCTCCATCAAAAATTTTAAATTTCGTACCCGGCGGTATTTTGTCATTTTTTTCATAAGAAACCGAGCTCTTGCATAACTCATATTTTTATTTGGTAAGTGCTCGTAAATATCTAAGACTATACTCCTAGGAAAATTCTCTTGAAAAACTCCATCTTCAAATTCACTTACAGGATAAAAAAGACCAATAGGGGGAATCGTCTTCCTACCGCCTTCTTTTCGAGACCTCCAATAAATTTGAACGTTAACAGTATTATCAGCATTCATTATTACATCTCCCCAGCTCTAATTTCGACATTTTAGATTCTACACTATTTTTCGGTTAACGTGTTTTGTGCCAACTGATTTTGAGGAACTGGTTCTTATCAACCATACCTACAGAAAAATAAAATCTTGGATTCTTCTAAACTCAATGTAATAAAATTTTATCAAACTGTCCATATACGAAACTTTTTAGCATAATCAGAACATAGTCTAAAAGACTCAATAAAACCATTTTCCATCTATCATACCTTGCAGAAAAGTCACTGCCCACCACAGACTGGAGAAGAACTACTGTTATTCTTTCTAGAACTGAGATTAAAGAACATCGTTCGTCCGATTCAAAAAGTTTTAATGTATTACGTTGACCCTATGAGTCGGAGAAAATAGTTACCTTATAAAAGTTAAAAATAAATCATTCATATTTACTTGTAATTAAGTTACCTGCAACCAATAAATTATGGTGAATTTTGCATACACATTCATCAATCCAACCATAATGAATATCATTATTAATGGGAATAATAAACATCATCTGTTAAAACTTTCTTACCTGCAGTTAATCTATTTGTTAATGAAACAAAAATACTTCCTTCCTGAGGCCAGTTCGTACAGCGTGGAAGCTCAGTTATAACATTCCCCTACTTTTATTTCTTTCATCTAGAATAGATTGCAGCTCTTCACACAATTTAAATATATTATAATTTTTCATAACTCTACCTTTCTATATTAATTATATTACTATGGCATTAAGTCAATTTACGCCTTGCTGGGAAGTAATATTAAATTCCACCACCATTATCACATTTGTTCATTTGCCGCTCCAATCGGCCACTTCATGGAGGGATACTGACTTTGTGGTGTGAATATTATTCAGGTGGCTTTTGGGTATTTAATGAAAAACAGTGCATATTTCCGGTAGCCTGAAACGGATGAAAGCCGAAACCTCCTGAGCGTGAGATCATACACTACCTGCGCAGGCTACTGCTCTAATTTCAATAGCCGCTACAATAAATGTAATACCTTAATGCTGAATGTATCTTTTAATGTTAAAGAACTTATATTAACTTCTTCAAATTTTGATTTATCTTTTCAAATGAATATTTGTACATCTTCTACTTAAAATATCAAAGAGATATCCATAGAAATAGTCACTGTTATTTTCATCTTCAACAAAAATCTGTAATATAAATATTTTGTGTATCTACATTAAATAGTCTTTTTATTTGTTTAAATAAATTTGGAAACTCAATAGGAAATTCTTGCGTCAACTCTTTAATATCATCAAGAAAGACCTCATCAGGTATATTGTTTAATATTATTGGTTCCATTTTAAATTCTTTATTTTAATTTAATAACATAACTTTTTCATCAAAAATTATTGTATACATCAAAAATTTCATTTACATGCACATTTTGACGTTTCTTACGCATGGGTTATGCGTACTACTGCCAAGTAATTTTCGCTCTGCTTCTCTTCGTTGCCCGAAGAAGCCCAGCT
>BNJU01004492.1_pt1 | contig 27098 bp, 30 predicted proteins | sample 8539281 | NCBI WGS metagenome assembly BNJU01 (sample SAMD00202456, study PRJDB9452) | human saliva metagenome | isolation source: human saliva | place: Japan
AGTGTGTCTGTTTTTGGGAGAAAATGAAAAATCACCAATAGAACGTAAATAAAAGACCGAAACTTTCAACTTTTTCTTGTCCCAGTCTTGATTTATTGTTCTTTTGATGATACAATAGCTTTAAACTGATTGAACAAGTGTTGGTTGTTTAATCGGTGGGCGTTTGAGTGTTAGTCTCACTCAGCGCCTTTTGTTCGTGTTTTTTTATAATTCCATTATACCACTTTGGGAGGAGAATGCAAGCATTTTCCCAAACTTTTTTTTTCTAAAAGGCTTGAAAAATCATGGTTTCATCTGTTTTTCAATCCCTTTCATCGGTAAGAGCTCCCCAATACTTCGGTTTTCGGTTTGAGCGATTGATCTGTGGTAGTGTATAATCTGATTTTTGAGTATGTTGAAAGTGACCAGGATAATCTTTTTCCTGGTCTTTTATTGTTTGGTAGGATCTCCTCCACTCTCCGAAAAAGAGGTCTCTCAATTCTCCTGTATAGTTTAAAAGAATGGTTTGGCTCATAGTATCAGCGCCTTTCTCACTCCAATACATACCTCTATTTTTCATTCGATACGTCACTTTTCGATGCTGAGATTCCATGATACCAATACCCTTGCTACTGAGTCCAAAGCTCTCAGGATGATCAGTATATTTAAAGTTTTTCAGAAGTTGTCTTCTGAAGCGTTGAAAAGACTCTAATTTTTTGTCTGATTTAATCAAAGATTCAGCTGTATCAAGTACCGTTTTTAGTAACCCCTTATCTCGGCTCTTGACCGCTTCAAAGGCTTGTTTGGTCAGCACTAAAGGAAAAGTACGTAAATTCTTTTTCAGGGCTTGATTCACGTGAAAAGCATCCCAAAAGTGCAAATGCTCTTTAGGCTTAAAAGCACTAACTAAGTCCTTAAAGTCCGTAGGAGAATAGCCTTTACCACCATCAGAATTAGTCACAATGACCGTTTCGGGAGTAATTTCAAAATGCCTAGTCAACAAATCCATTAGTCTATCTTTGGCTTTATGATAGCGTGTAGAGATAACTTCTATCTTGTCTTTTAAGATATTCCTCTTCCCCTTCTTGCTTCCAGTATGGACGACAAAATGACTTAACTCAATAGACTTCTTTTTCCTGTCAGGCATTGCCTGTTTGACCCAAACCCCATCACCTTCAATATAGACTTTCTTTGCTCTCACTTTGTCCTGGTTATCTTCAGACCAGTCTGAAGCTGATAAGGAGTCGTACTCCTCTTTTTCAGCTAGGAGTTCACCTGCCACGTCTAAAGCGTGCTGAACTGTATTCTTGGTGATATAGATTTCCTTTAACATTTCCATCACCGATACAACTTTACGATAGGGCATAAAATTAGCAAGCTTGGTCACCTGGTAAAGTAGCTCCTGAGAAAACCTCGACCTTGGTTCTAGTCCTAGCTTTTCATCAACAGGGATTCGGATGGTGTCATCTTTCTTCCATCTGCTACGTGAAAAGGTCATTTCTCCAAAAAGAAAAAAATAACTGTCCGCTCTTTTTGATTGATTCTTTTGTACCCCTGCGCTCGCATACTAGGGGCAATGAATTTTTCATAGTTTTCAATCATCTTCAGAAAAGCCCGTTGATTATTTTGGTTCAACTGCCTTGAAAATTCTCTTTCGTCTAACACGGTTATATCCATTTTTGTCACCTCAATCTTCGCTACCGCCTATTATACCCCAAAAACAAGACAAGAAGAAAGACCTCTCCAAACGGAAGGGTCTATATTTTTATAGTGATTTTAATATTGGTTTTATATCATGATTTTTAATAGTGATTAAAATCAATATCTAAAAGTGATAAACCTTGGTCTTTTTTTGGTTCTTTGGAGCGGATGCAGTTGGCAAAACCTCTTGATACATTTTTCTTCAGAGATAGCTCATGTTGACTACCTAACAATAGATTTTTCAAAAAAATCTATCCAGGTATTCAGGATTTTTCTTCAGCAATTTTGCATTGTCCAAAAACTAGGGCATCCCTGAAGTAACGTGCATTCTCTTTGAACGGGCTATTATCAACTTCAAAGCCTAGTGAACGTAGGTACTTAATCATGAAGACCGTAACAGTTCGGGTGTTGCCCTCTCCAAACGGATGGATTTGCCAAATTCCCGATACAAACTTTTTCAAGTGCTTGACCATTTCTTCAGGTGTCTTCCTCGATAGTCAAATTGTGACTCCTGGTCAAAAATCATAGGTTAAGCTAGCCGAGATAGTTTGATAATGATCATAGATAACGCTATCTCCTCTAAAATCAGCTCTTTTTTTAGTGATGTTATAATGGCGATATTCTCCTAAAGGGATACCTTGGCTTAGAACGCCAAAGAATAGCTCTTTATGGATTGATTTTAGAGTGGTTGGGGCAAACTTGAAGGCGTTGCTTGATAACAGCTCTACGATCCTTAAAGAGACAATATCAGCTTCTTTCGTGCTATCATCGGTCTCTTCATGGTATTTGGTAATTTGGTCATAAATTTGTTGATACTCAATCTTACCTTCAATCTGCTCTTTAGCCAATTCAACCATATAGCGTGATGGCTCAAGACCGTCTACTTGCTGAAGACCAAAGCCAGTCTGCCATAAGTCAAGTTTAGTCTGATAGGAAAGGTTGGGGTTATCAATTTCATAGGTTGGTTGCATAGGTCACCTGCGTAAATAATATTATAGTGATTTTTTTATCATGATTTTTAATAGTGATAAAAAAATATTGACGATTATTCTTCTTCATAACTCTCAATCCAATTATCAAGGAAAGTTGATGCTCCGCTATATCCTGCTTGCTCCGCAATCCTATCTAGCTTTTTCTCGATTTTTGGGGCTTCAAGGTGAACTGATAAGGATGTTTGGTCTTCCCTGATGGGCGACCTGCTCTTCGCCCTTGTGATTTTGCCTTAGGGACTGACGGTATTGTCTCGCCTAACGCTTTACTAATTTTGTCCTTTTTTGATTTCAAAAGCCATTGCATACCTCTTTTTAAATAGCTATTTATATCATGATTTTTAATAGTGATAAAAAAATATTTATTAAAATCATGGTTTTTATATTGATTGATATTAGGAGTTATCCGACACGGTCTGAATTTGGATCAGTGTTTCTTCCAAAGCTGAAAAGAAAGCCTTGTGTTCGTTTCGTGATGTTTGGTCAGCCATGATGTCAATAACAGTATTGTCTTTTGATGCACGGTTAAACAATTCCTTTTGAGGAATTTGACCAACAACATTGTCATCATTTTCAAGGACAGATAACAACTCTTTCGATTTTGCCGTATTATGCTTTATCATGTTAGGCAAAAAGTAGAGTTTAGCAGTAATTAGAGACTCACGGCTTGGACGGACAATTTCTGTTTTTCTGTACTCGTCAAGACGGACTTCAAGATTTTGTTTCGCTTCAAAAGCAAAATCGCTTGGCGTAATGGGACTGAAAAGAGCATGACTAACAGCGATAGCATTTCTTGTAGCAATCCCGAAGTCAGGTCTGCAATCTAAAATCACATAGTCGTATTGTGCCAGGTTCTTTGCTTCCAGGTTTTCACCTAGCCAGTCATACAGAAACATATTCTGATTAGGATTGGTTTCAAGTCTTCTTTCAGCTTCATCTAGTCTCATAGAACCTGCAATTAAATCAATGTTAGGCGCAACCGATAAAATGGTCACGTCTCCTGAACCAGTAAAGACATTAGCAACTGTTCCTGAATCCTCGTAAACGTCATAAAAGTGTGTTAGGTTGCTTTGATGGTCTAGATCAATAAATAAAACTCTATGACCTTGACTAGCTAAATACTGACCTGTTAGAAGGGCTAAAGTTGTTTTTCCGACTCCACCCTTGATGGCAACAAAGCTGAGTAATTTCATTTATTTCTTTTTCTCCTCCCTTTTTTTCTATACTTCTATTATAATATAAATCATGATAAAAAAATCAATATAAAAAAATCATGATTTTTAATAAATATTTTTATCACTATTAAAAATCATGATATAAATCACTATCTTTTTATCTGATATTTTTCACGGTAGCGCCTAAACGTTCGCTCGTTTATGCCTGTTAAGCCTGCCACGTCTTTATCAGACATTCCTGAAAGGTAAAGCTCGAAGGCGTGTTTTAGTCTGCTATCGTCTTCAGTAAAGAGTGCCTTTCTGCCCTGGTATTTGCCCTGAGTTTTTGCAATAGCTATCCCTTGGGCTTGACGTTCCTTGATTCGTTCCCTTTCAGCTTGTGCCTGGTACTTGTATAGCTCTAAAATTAAGTTGTTTAGAAGCCGTCTCAAGTTATCATCTTCAATCCCTCGAAGGGTTGGAAGGTTTAACACTTCCAAGGTAGCCCCTTTAGTTTGTATCTGATTCATGACTTCAGTTAGCTCCTGGTTATTTCTTCCAAGTCGTTCTAGCTCTGTCACAACGACTATATCCCCTTCACGGATATAGTCAAGCATGGCTTTCAACTGTGGGCGGTCTTTGCTGACACCGCTGACTGCTTCCTGAAAGAGCCTGTCAACGTGCTTCAGTTGATCCAGTTGCCTATCCAAGTTTTGGTCAGTCGTGCTGACCCTTGCATACCCAATTTTTGTCATATTTCCCCTTTCTATTTTGCCTAATCCTATTGTCCGCCTCCTCATCCCTTTAAAATCAAGAAAACAGCAAGCGGTCAATAGGCTATACTTATTGTCCTTATTAAATTTCAATTTTTGAAATATGTTTTTTTGATTATTATATAATTACCTTATACTACAAACAAAGGAGTCAACCATGTCTAAAAAAGAAACTTTCCAATCCAATCTTGCTGAAATTGATGAAATCATTATTAAATGCGAAAAGAACGGAAACAAAGAATTTGCAGATAAGATAAAAGAAAAACTTAACAACATTTTCAGGAGCTATGCATCTGAGGTTTACTTTGATGATGGTCTTGATACCATTTATTCCAGCTATGATGTCAGCAAAGTCTTTAATCTCGCCAAAGCATTATCTTCAGGAAATGAGGTTCAACAAGAGTATAGCTATGCTGTATTTAGAGAGATTGCAAAACTTTATAACACGCTATAGATACAAATTTACCTAAGTAGTTTTCAGATGAAAACTACTTTTCTTTATCTCTCTAGCTCTTCTTTTTGTGTTTCAGCTTGTCTTCTTGCTTGAGCGTTTTTCTCAAGGCGTTCATATTGAGTAAAGTCTTTGACGATACTGTCAAATTTTTCCTTCAGGGCTTTTCGCTCGATGGAGACCTCGACCACCTGCTTTTCAATTTCTTTTGGATTGACTGAAGGTGAAATATTCAATTCTTCCAAAAATTTGATAAGCTACTTTGACATCAATCGGATTCTCTGCGTGAATATCTTCAAGCGCTGAAGCAATTTTTATTGAGTCGCTCGATCTTCTCATCAATCTATCAAGTGACTCTTGTGTTTCTTCAATCTGTCCCAGGAAGCGGTCATGTAACTCATGGAATTGGTCTGAATCGGATACCCCGTGGCTAACCAGGTAATTATATTCTTTGACCAACAAATCCAACTTAGAAATGTTAGGGGTTCTTAGTTAAGATATATTCTCCGCTTTCGTAGGCAAGTTGATTGATAAGCGTTGACCCTTTCATGAATTTATTGCTTGCTGAATTGTCAGGATTGATGAAATAGAAAAAAATCTGACTTCTTGATAAAAAAATATCAAAACTGCCGTCCTCTTGTTTATCAACAAGACGACTAGGAATTTTGACCGTACCTTGGTTGGCAATACCGTATTGCATTTGAAGATAGATACCTGTGTCCGTTTCATGCTCGACCTGCCACGGTTCAATTTTTTTACCCGTATTTCAAAATCTTCTGCCTTTTTCAGCTTGTAAGGTGTCATACTCACTTTTGATACTTTCTAACGGATAGACGATTTCATTTTTTATCCAGGCGCTCCTTAATTTGCTCTAAGGAATACCTCCCCTTTTTTTGATAAAAGTGCTGTCACGGGTATTTCTTTTTTTGGTCTTTGTCAAAGCAATTTATACTTGGCATATTTCCCCGAAAAAGTCAACAGCAAGATTTAACGCCTTTGCCTTTTTCTTGAAAATCTGAAAGGTTGGTTGAATGCTTCAGGAGAAACTCAAGCCGTGATTTAATTTCTAACTTAAAAACATTTTCTTTTTGGTAAGCTGAATATTCTTTGTGTCCGAATTGATTTTGACGATCAAGAATTTTTGCACCTGCCAGGTCTGCATACTTGTCAGAAATTTGTTCAAGGGCTTTCTTTGTTCCTTTTTGCCATCTGAATTTATTGAGTGTGACCGAGTTAGTGGAATTGATATAAATGTGATTGTGAAGATGCCCCTTATCCATGTGAGTTGCAATGACAAATTGATGACTGCCACCTGTCAATTCAAGAGCTGTCTTCCGTCCTATCTCATGTACTTGCTCAGGTGTCAAATTGTCTTCAGGGGAAAAAGACTGAATGATATGGTGTGCCAAAACATCATTTTTGACCAACTCTTCATTATTGATTGGTCTTCCTTTTTCCAAATTGGCAAGTTGCTTTAACATCATAAATTCTGAATGAGCAGACTCAACATCAATCACCAAATTTCCCGAAACTAGCTGAGAGACTATCTGACCATCTACAATCTTTACAGGAAAGTTCAAATCAGAATCAATCAATTCTGTTCCAATAGTCTTAGCACCATCTTCAATATACTTGATACCATCAGCTAACTTGTTGACCGATTTATCTGCTTAACTTTTGTAACAACCAAGTCAATTTACTCCCTTCTATCTCTCATCATTTTTTCAATCATAGCCACTTCTTTATCAAAATTGTCATCCATCAACCGCTTAACTTCTGCAAGTGAATCCTGCAAATTTCGAAAGTTTTCAAGTGTAATTTCTTCATTTGTATTGACGTACTTTGCAAGCTGATTGATATTTGTACCAATACGATTTATCTCCGTTCTTAATTTTATCAGCTCTGAATAATCAACGGTTACGACCTCGCCTGTCAAAAGCATATAACGTGCATAGGTATTGAAATTTTTAAATCCGTGAAGTTCCATCCGTTCTTTAATCAATTCATTTTCTCTTGGCGTAACTCTCATTTTTCGCTGAATTTCACGATACCGTTTTTCTTCTGTCATTGATTTTTACCTCATTCTTTTTTCTTGACATCTTTGCCGTATCCCTCTATACTTTTCAAACTGGCAAGCATAGCATTTGGGTACCCAATTGCGAAATTTAAAAGATTTTACCAATCCCCAATACTGGCAATTCTGCCAATTTGGGGTTGGTAAATCTTTCAAAGTTTTGGGGAAAATCCCCAAGCCCCTTAGTCGTCTTTCAGACCTTAGTTGACTTCAAATTGTTGAAGCAACTCCTCTTTTAAGGACTGGTAGTCCTCATCTGAAAGAGAGTCAAGATAGGAAATTGTTTCTTGATATTCTTCAGCTAAGTCAGGGTCAATACTTTTGAGTTCGTCCGCATCTTCATCTAAAAGGGCGATGGCTTTTCTGCGCTTGGCTTCAATAAAGCTTTCATTTCTTGTGTACGTCCCATTCTCAAAATAGAACAAGTTGAGAAGTAATGTTGTTTCAATAGTGTCATTCATGTTTTAGTCCTCCGTTTGTTTTCTGCGACTCATAAAGCCTGCGGATAATTGAGCGACAAGGTCTTTTACAGGCTCATCTCGTTGTCGCTCTTCTGCTCTTTTTTTGGAGCATCTTTCGCCTGCTCTTTCTCTTTAGGGTCAACCTCTTTTTCTTTAGATTGGTTTTTCAAGCGATCAAGTTTTTCTTGAAAGGCATCCTTGGTCAGTTCTTTAGTTTGATACTTTTCAAGGGTTTTATCAATTCTTGAAATCAAACTATCTGCTTCTTTTTGTACAATTTTAATTTGACCTTCTAGGTCAGATAGTCCGTCAGGGTCATCTGTCCATGTTGCCAAATAGCCAAAACTGTACTCACTTGTATCTAGCCCATAATGACTAGCGACCACAAAAGCAACTGACTCAGCTTGTAATTCTGCGGTACTTCTTTTAAGAGGAGTTTCTTGTAATTTCTCCATATTGTGTAGATCAGAATGTGCCATTTCATGAAAGATTGTTTTTAGTGTTTGTTGCTCAGACATCCCTTGCTTAATCACAATTTCATTGTTGGTTACGGAATAAAAACCGTTAGAGCCTTTAGTGTCTTTGCTAAATGAAAGGGGAACACCATTAGCTTCAGATACCTCTTTAGCTGACTTGTAAAGATTGCCATAATCTTCATAAGTCCCCTCAAGTTCATAGATTGGTTTGGGTAATTCTTTTCCATCTGTCTGTGAGACATCAAAGACTGGGACAAGTTTGAAAGATGTGAATGTTTGTTCATTTCCATTCTCATCTAAGAGTGGTTCATTAGTTTTAGGGTCTCGTCTTTTTAGAGTCATAGGGGCAAAAATCCGCAATGCCTTTTCTCCCTTATTGACACTTCTCTCAAATTCATCCTTCCACTTTTTGAAGGATGCCACGTGAGAAGCTTCAGGGTTTTGCATTAAAATCAACTGAATATTTCTCGGTGAGTAATTGTGAAATTTACTCATTGTGGTCAAGTATTGTTTGTAAGTGTCAGACTGAAAATAGTCTTTAACGCCATCCTTCAAAAGTTGAGAAAGTCCCTTACTGTCTTTTGCCTGAATCAATTCTTCAACGCTTTTTTGTGGTTCAGGTGAAGGTTGAGTTTGATTATTTGGATGATTGTTGTCAATCGGGTTTGACCCATAACTGACCTCTTCCTGGTCTGACTTTCCGTCACCGTCTGTATCAGCATTAAAAGGACTTGTCCCTTGAGCTTTTTCAACTTCATCAGGAATACCATCACCATCTGAATCACGTTCAAGCTCTTCTTTTCGTGCTTCAGCTTGTTTTTTCTCTTCATCTTCTTTACGAATACGTTCTATCTTTTCTAAGAAAGATTCTTGTTTTTCTGACATTAGGTCTCCTCCATTTTGTAAATTTGATCCTTCTTTGACATGTTCTGTTTTTTGAAGTTCTTTCAAAGTTTCTACCATTGCTCTTCCATTATCAATAACCTTTTCATGATTCAAAGCAATCTTTTCAATCACTCCATCACGTTCACGGTATATCCCAATAATTTCATTCTTAGTTGCTTGTTTAAGCTCTGTATTGAGAATTTTTCTAGCTTTGAACACCGAAACAGGGACTGTTCCATCTTCTGTATTAGATCTAAACAAAAGCAAAAATATCTTTATCATCAGCTTTAATAAGGCTATCAAAACGTCCTTTATAACGATCTATATTTTGTAAATCATTAAAGTAAAATGAATTCAGCTCCAGGGCTACTTTCAGATCAGGAAGTACCTTGATTTTATTAAGAGTTGAATTATCATTTGACAACAACAGATCATCATAAGTAAGCTCCCCACCAGTTGCAAAATCATACAAAGTCTTTTCAGGTGTCTGTCCTTCTCCAAGTGGTTTAAGACCTGTCAAATGCATGAAATTCTTCTCTTGAAAATTGACTTGAACGACATTTCCATCAGATGTAAAATAGCTGATAGTAGAATTTGCTAGCTCATCCCGATAAAATCGAGCAGCTTCCTGAATATCGTGTCCACGTCTGTTTATTTTAGCTAAATCATGTCTAGTAACCGAATGTTCAAGACGTGTTCTTCTTGACTTTAGATCATCAGTTATGCTAAAATGTAGATATTGAGAGGATATTGTAGGGCGACTGGTAACAGAGCGTTCAAAGGTACTTGTTTCAAGTACGGGTGCGGTACTACCTTCAGCTTTGGGCTGTAAATAACCCATGTGTAGATACGTCCTCTCCTTTTTTTGTTGCTCTGAAACCTTATCTATGTTTGAAGGTTCACCCTCAATGTTATTAGTAGGCTCTTGACTTCGGTCAAGGGCTTTTTCTTTGCTCTCCCTCAGGTAATCATTCCAGTCCATCTTGTCCTGGTCTTGTCTTAACGGTGGGAGGTCTTGAGTCAAGCCTATCCCTTTTCCTTCCAGACGCTCGATGAAGGTTCTTCCTGCATCGTCATTATCAACCGCTAAGGTAATTAAGTCCTGGTGTTTGTTATCGTGAAAGAAAGTCGTGACAACAGCCATATTGGCAAGAAAAGTTGGTAGTTTAGCTTCTTCAACATCTCCATTGATAGCGCCTGTCTCAGATAAAGCTCTGCCACGTGACGGCTCACCGTTGATTCTTTTAAGCCATCCATCGCAACCAGGCGGACATCTTCAAGCCTATCCTTGTGAAGCTCATAATAGCTCATCAAATCAATAGGAGCTTCCGCAAAAACTAATCGTTTAGGTGTTCCAATATCAACGTGCATTCCTGTCATACCATCAGAAGCCCTCATAATCTGTTTTAAGCGCCCTCTCTCGTAAAGATCATGATTTTCCTTAATACCTTGAAGAGAAGCGCCTATAACCTCTCCTTGGTTGTCTAAACTCTTGAAAACAATGACAGGTTCATAGTAGTCCCCTGTCTTTTTAGTGGCTTGTGATAAGACGTTTTTTTCTCCAAAAAAATCGATCGTCTCATCAGACAAGCCCCTGACATCCTTCAGATATTCCCTGGCTTCTATGAACTTAGTTTCATAAGGCTCAAGGTAATAGCTGAAGGGTTCTTTTTCAGGAACGTTGGTCACATCGACCACATCAAAACTACCTTTTTCCAAGAAGTGTTTTGCTTGCTTAAAAGAAAGCTTCTCCCCTGTCAATTCTTCCTGAACGACTTGAACCATTTTAATCACATCACCGCCATTGCTACGGGCAAACCAATTGAAATAGTTTTCCCTAACATTGATAGTGAAAGAGTCATGTTCTTTCCAAGCGTAAGTATAGCTTCCTGTTCGCTGTAAACTCATGCCCAGGCTTTCTGCCACCTCTAGGATTGACAGGGCTTTGAGTTCTTCAATACTTGCCATCTACCCTACTCCTTTCTCTAATTGTGCCGTAATGGCTTTTTTGGTCTGCTCGATGAACCACTCTTTAGACTTTTGACCTTGACCGATTAACTGAAGGGCTGTCTCCCATTTCCCCGTGGTTTCAGGGTTGGTGTACATCACTTCTAAATTATCTAGAAATAAGACAAGCATCTTTCCCCTATCCGTTGGGAAGAGTTGTCCCGTCTTCTTATCCCTGGTGATATAGTCACGGTCAATAATCGTCTTAATAATACCTGCCCTGGTTGCAGGTGTTCCAAGGTTGTATTTTGGAAGAACCTTATCAAGTAGGCTACTTTCAGTTAGACGGGCAGGGGGCTTGGTCTCATCTTCTTGAATTTGAGACTGTGTGACCAATCTAGCCCCTTCCTGGTAAACAGGTAGGACTGAATCTTTATTTTCTTTGTCCGCTAGGCGTGTCCAACCTTCAGAGGTCATAACGTTACCTTTAGCGCTGAAGGTTTGTCCGTTATTATCAAGAACGACTTCCGTTGCTTGATAGCGATAGTCAGGCGCAAACATCAGGAGAGTTCGCTTAAGAATTTCTAGGTAAAGGGTCTTTTCATCCCCCCTCAAGAGAAACCACGTCAGCCGTGTTTTCCGTTGGAATAATAGCATAGTGTTCCATCTGCTTATCTTGCACGTACTTCTTTCTAGGCTGTGTATTTGGAAGGTCTGCATCGATGCCCAGGACTTGCTTATAATCGTCAAGGTGTTTCACTAAATAATCAAACTCGTTGGGAGTTATCAATTTATGGTCTGTACGTGGGTAAGACGTTACCCCTTTTTGATAAAGTTTCTGAGCAACTTCAAGCGTATAAGCTGAATCAAAATGATACTTCTTACTCATTTCTGACTGAAGGCTTGTCAAATGGTATAAATTTGGCGCAGAAACCGCCTTATTTCGCTTTGAATCGTTTGGACGACCGATTGACCCCCAAGAGTATTTAAAGCCTTCTGAGCGTCTTCTAGCGTGTCAAACTTGACCTTGTTTTTGAAGACTGTTCCTGAATCATCTATTAACTCAATTTTCCAAAACGGGACAGGTATAAAAGAGTCAATCGCTAGGTCATTCTCGACTATTAAAGACACAATAGGCGTTTGTACTCTACCAACCGAAAATTTCTTGTCCTTCTCGCCAAGGTAGCCCATTTCCTGAAGTTTCAAGGAAGTCCAGGGGCTAAAGTTAAACCCTACCAACCAATCTGACTTTGCACGTGCTTCTGCTTCTTCCGCATATTGACGGGTTTCTTGAGCAGGTCTTAAGTTTTTAAAGGCTTTAATAATGCCTGCATCCGTCAATGAATTGACCCAAAGACGATACTTCACTTTCTTAAGTGCATTTGGTATCAACCTCAAAATAAGATAGGCAATTGATTCACCTTCACGGTCAGCATCCGTCCCAATAATGATACAGTCTGCTTTATTGACCTCTCGCTTAATCAAATTAAACTGCTTTTTCTTATCAGCTTTGACTTCATACTCGAAGGCTTCAGGAAAAACAGGCAGATTGGCTAAGTCCCAATTTTCATAGTTCTGATAAGGATTCTTTATCTCGACCAGGTGACCAATTGCAGAAACGACTGACACTTGACCATCTAGCAGGTCTGTCTTGACTTTCCAAGCCCCTTTTTCATTCTTTGCTTGACCCAAGGCTTGAGCGTACTTCTTGGCTTGGTCAGGCTTTTCTGCCAATACCAGGTATTTCATGACGGGGGTACCTCTCTTCCTATTCAGTATCCACCAAGCTATCAATATTAGCTTTTAAGTAAATCAGCTTTTCCTTAGAAGGTTCAATCTCCTCAACTTCAAGCACTCCTCTATACCGTTTAGGGTAGCTAAAAAACTGTGTAGAGATTGCTTGAAAATCTTCAACGTCTAACGTCTTAATCAAGATGCTGACAAAGTCATTTAAGACTTCCCCTTGGTTGCTCTTTTCAGTCACTTGATGATCAAGTGCAAACTGTTTGAGTGCTTCCGCCATCGTTGACATCTCAACGGCTGAAAAGAGGGTATCAAAGTAACCTATCCCCCTCATATTAGTTGTTTGTGTCATGTTTTCCTCCAATTCTTCAAAATCAAAAGAAACCTGGTAGGCTATCCTAGCAGGTTTTCTTTTGGTTAAGCCACTTCCTCAAATGGTAATTTTACTTCTAGCACCTTTGCGCTAGTTGTTTCTAGCACCCTATCATGGTTGACGTTGGCATCCCAGTCATCCATATCAGACATGGAACGGGTATAACGATACCAGTTCGTATCACTTGGACTATTCGCCAGTTCTTTAGCACGTGGATGCTGAAGAACGTTAGTTTTCTTATCTCTGAAGACATTTTGTTTAGAGATAAAGATTAAGGCTTCATCAACCCCAATACGAGCCACCTCATCAGGTGTGAGAAGGTCACGCTGAATGGTCTGAATAGACTGACTGCTTGACCCTTGCGCTCCTCTTGTTTGCGACTGATTCTTAACATTGATAGTTTGCTTACCGCTTCGCATTGAGAAATAGTTCATTGTTTCCTTATCATTCGTCCCCAAGTAAACCAGGGTAGCACAGTTATTGAATATGGTCTCCCATTGGTCTTTATATAGTGCCTTCAATTGACTGATGGCTTGAATGATAATATCAATTGAAATCTCACGGGAGCGAACTGAAGAGAGTGTTTCCGTGAAGTTTGGGAAACGTCCAAAGTTGGCAAACTCATCTAAGATAAGTCTGATATGTAACAAGTCTTCAGGTTTGCACGTTGGATGGTCTCCCTGAAGGATTTCATCTGCTGTCTTTGGTAGTTGCCTAAACATCATGGTAAACATAGTCGTTGCAATAAAGTTGAAAGACTTATCTGTTTCAGGAATAGCGATAAAGACGGCTGTTTTTTCTGTCTGCCATTTTTCCATTTCCATTGAGTCACGGGCGGTCAGGTTTCTAACCGCATCATGATCAAAGACAGCAAAACGTGAAGAAGCCACAGATAAGACTGAGGTCATTGTTTTACCTTCAAAATTGCTATTAAATAGCTCCCATTGTCGGTTAGCGTAGTTCCCAGGCATTTCTTCTTCTAATTCTTCAAACAGTCTTTCAACCACGCTTGGAGTATCTTCATCCTCACGCTTGATATTTCTTAAAAGGTCTGCAACCTGAGCGATATTTGGCTCATACTTCTTCAGGACTTTTCCGTCAAAGTAGAGATACCCAATCAACGCCCTCATCAAAAGCATTTCAGCCTGATTCCAAAAATCCTCACCTGTGTTATCTGACCGTTTTGTCCCTGCGATAATCGCTTCAGCAACTCTATCAATATCTAGCTCATCGTGCATATAGTGAAAGACGTTGAACTGATTAGAGTTGGTCAGATTGACCAAGTCAAAGACTTTGATTTTGTAGCCGTGGTCTTCAAGCATTTTTCCTGTCTCACGGACAAGAAGACCTTTCGGGTCAGTGATAACAAATGAACTATTCATTTGCATCAGGTTAGGTTTCACAAAGGTGAAAGTTTTCCCGTCCCCTGGTAAACCGACTGTCAGCGTGTTTTTGTTTAATTGACGGTTGAAAGGAAGGCGTTTATTGAAAAGCCCCATTCGTCCATTTTGGCTGAAAATCATATCATTTTCAGGCTCTTTATCCCGAAAAGAAGCTATTTCCTTGTTCGTGGCGTACCGTGCCGACCCATATTCCTCCCCGTAGCGGTAGCGCCCTTTGTCGCCAACTCGAAAGTAAAACATCAAGACAACAAAGAGAGCTAAACCGCCACCATATAGACTAGCTTGAGTGAAGTTAAAGTCAATAAAAGACTTACTTGCCCAATTCTCCATCATCCAATCCAAACGGGCATTATCTATAAAGGTAACTCCTTCAGTTGCAGGTGCTATGGCATAAAGCTTGACCAACCAATGCACAGCATAGAAAAGGATAAGACCCACAATCAAATAAGGGAGAAAGCGACGTTTTTTCTGTTCTGTAACCATCTATACCCCCTTTTCATCTTTTGCGATAGCCTTCTTAGGCGTTGGTGTTTTTAACCTTATCTTTAGCTTTGATTTCTGCGGTAACCTTTTTTTCTTGTAGTAAATCAATTTTTTTCCTTTAAAGTCATGGTCTTTGGTGTTTTGATAAGATTTTTAGTAAGTTTTTCTGCCTTTTCAGGTTCGGTTAAATCATTGATGACCCCTTTGAAACTTGCTTCCAAGGCTTGTACGTTCTTTGCATCGATGGCAACTGTACTTGTACCGTCCTTGTTATCCATAATGGAAAATCCCACATTGTAACCTTTTAAGTATTCTTCCAAACGTTCTGAGTTCAGTTCAGAGTTCAGAAACGTTTCAAAATGTTTTGTATCCTTTGTTGCCATAAACTGATTCCAGTTGGTTTTATCCGTATATGTCTTATTTTCAAGATAATGATTAAGTTTGTGATACGATTCTTCAAGTGCATAATACATTGATTTTAGAAACATTTCGCCTGTTAATTTATATATATCGGCTACTTTCATTCCTATTCTCTCCTGATCCATTTTTATCCTCCTTTCTAAAAAAGCACTCAAAAGAGTGCTTTTATCTTATTCCTTAATTTGAACGTTTCTTTAAGAAAAAACTCATGACTATAGCCAATAGTCCAAAACCTGCAAATGTTAGTAATATACTTTCTTTAAGACCAGTATTTGGAAGGGTTTTGAGCTTCCCATCTTTGTCAGTAACAGAGATAGTCTTATCTTCGTTAACTGTTCCACCGACCTCTTCAGGAGCTACTACAGAGCCATCTGAAAGGACTACGTTTCCGTCTTTGGTGCTAATAATTGAAGCTCCTGTATTTGTTTGAACTGGTGCTTGAGGAGTTACTTCTTCAACGACCTGACCTGTGATTTGTGAAGTTGTCCCAACTTGAGAAGCTCCTGCATCAACTGCTGTTTGAGCTGATACATTGGGGTTATTTGTTGGAACTGTCACGTCAGGTTTAAGAGAAGCTGTTCCACCATCAATAGTTGGAACCTCTACCTTCTTGTCCTTATCAGTATCTTCTTTTTTTTCAGAGGGAGTTGTTTGTGTATCCACTTTATCCTTATCTGATGAATTTGTGGTTGCATCAGTTACTGGATTTGTTGTCGCACTGTTTGCTAAAGATGGTTTAACCTCATTTGAGTCTGACGAAGTAGTAGGAACATTTGAACTAGGATCAGATGGTGTAATTGGAGATGGAGTTTCTTGTTCTGAGGTAGTTTCTGAAGGTGTCGTTGATACAGCAGGTACATCAGTATCACTTGATGGAACTGTTGTAGATTCTGAATTTGGGGCTACTACAGCAGGAACTTCAGTATCACTTGATGGAACTGTTGAAGGTTCTGAATTTGGAGCTACTACAGCAGGTACGTCTGTTGATGCAGGAGATGTAGTATCTGCAAATGTTAATTGAGGACTTACTGATGCAAGTAGTGCTACTGATGAAAGAGTGATTAGTTTATTAAATTTAGTCATTTTATTTCTCCTTTTAATGTTGACTTTTATATTTATATTTATATTTATATTTATTTTTTTATATTGGTTTTTAATATGTATTATTCGGTAAAATTAGATATTTTTTTGGTTGATCCACTAGAACATAACCATAGGTAGAACCCTCTGAGACCTCAAAGGGAAGAGTTAGGCGAACTGTTTTGATGTTTGAATTTTTCTTCTTTTGTTGTCACAACAAATGTAACATAAATTATGTTATCAACTTCAGATAAAGATTCATAAATGGTTGATTGCAGTTGGGAACCTTTTTTTAGCCTCAACTCCTTTTTAATTTTTAAATCTTTATTTAGAAAATTAACCAGGTTATCTGATTTTTCCTGAATAGTAGTTTGCAATAAAAAAACCTACCAACTACTTCAATTTTTTTCCTTGTTTCTCTTCAAGACTGATTCTGTTTTCAAGTTCTACAATTTTTCCTGTTTTGCTTTTTGTAACAACATAAAAGTTGTTATAGAAAAAGGCTATTGTACATATAACTAAGAACAAGGAAATAAGCGAGACTAGAGATAGTTTTTTTATTTTTTTAACTTGTTTCTCTACTTTTTTTGAGAAACCTTCTTAGTTTTTTTCGCATCTTGTTTGTTTTCTTGGGAACTTGAAATTCTTCTGACGAAGTAGTAGGAATATTTGAACTAGAATCAGGTGGTGCAATTGTAGAGGGAGTCTCTTGTTCTGAAGTGGTTTCTGTAGTTTGCTGATCTGTCAAGACTTTCTCTTTTGATTTTTTTCCCTTTACCACGATTCAGAAAAACTAAAAGACTTTTTCTCTTTTTTTAAAACCAAATCCTGAAAAAAAGCTTCCTCAACAATTGACTCGAGAGGGAGTGTCAAATTTATACTATCCAAAATTTTTAGATTCTTCACCCTAAGTGTTCAACCTGTAATTTCAGAAACTCTCCTCTGTCTTCAGCCCAAACTGATTTTTTTCATTAATTAAAGAGAAGTTCATCCCTATTTTGACAAAAATTCTTGTTGCTGAGTTTGTGTGTTAGTAATTTTGAACATTGCTATCACCACCAGTCTTAGAAACTATATTTGTTTCTTTTGCAAATCTTTCTAATTCTTCTATTGATTTGCCTGATTCATTCATTAAAAGCAACAATATAATCAGCCTGAGTGGTGTTTAAATTTTTGGGTAAGTTTTTTTCTCTTTTCCTAAAAGTTTAGATTTCTGATCCTGAATTTTTTTCAAGTTCTTGTTGGTATTTTTTTCAATTTTACCCTTTAATATTTCACTTTGAGATTTTCTAGCAACCATTCTTTTTTTCTCCTTTTCGGTATCTAGTTAGATTCTTTTTTTCTGTTCACTTGTTTCTTTAGATTGTTCTTCAGATGACTTAGAACTATCTAAAAATTCCATAATCGCCTGTTTGGTCAGTTAAAATGATTGACTCAATCTTATTAACTTTTAATGTACCATTATCATTAATATAACTCAAGCGTAATGTCTTTTTGTTTAAAAACGTCTCGTTGTGCAGTCTCTAGGTTTTTATCATCAAGTAAAGTATTTACATAATTAACTTGAGTGATAACTTGTAATTTTTTTCCTGATTAATAAAAAAATTTCTGCACTCTTAAATTTAAAGTCAATAACAAAACCTTTGTAAGTTTGATTAACAGGCTCTTCTTCTTTAGCAATCTGTTGTTTATAGAGACCATCTGTCATATAGTCTTTATAACGATTTCTATTTTTCCCCAAGATCTTTTTTTAGTATAGTAGTTTAACAAAAAAACTCCTTAACCTGTTCCTGAGTAAGAACCTGCTCAGATTTTGCTTCTTGGTTTTCTGCATTTTCTTTTTTTGCACTACTTGTTGTCATTGATTGCCCAACTCCTACTCCAATCACTACTGCAACAATCAGAAGTAGAATGTAACCAATAATTTTTAGTGCTTTAATTTTTGCTAAATCTAACATAATTCTCCAATCTTATTTTATTTAGGTGGTATTGCAAACGATAAATAACTTTGGTTAGTCCAAACTGTCCAATGGATTTGATCTTGAATACCTCTAATATTACACTCTGATACTAGAAAAGTACCATCATCATTTACATGTTCAACATATGCTACATGACCATGTTCTAAAGGTGTATTCCAAAATCCACCTTGAATTGACATGACTGCTCCTGCAACTGGTGTTGAACTGTATGTCCAACCTCTCGCAGTCAATCCTCTAACCCAATTTTGACCATCACCTAACCAGTTATAGTGGGGGGCTCCCGCTTCTACTAAACGATTATATACATACCAAGTACATTGTCCTGGAGGATATGTATTGCCATTTAAATTAGAAGAAACTGTTGCGCCTGACGGATAACTTTTAATTTTAGATGAATATTCAGGAGGAAATCCCCAGGAACTTTCAAGAACTGAGCTTCCACCTCTAGTGCTTCCTCTAGGACTTTTAAGATATGTTAAAACCTGTTGAGCGTTATTTTGTCGCTCTTTTAGTTTATCTCCTGAGTTCCCTTCCCAATATATTAAGAAATGATTAGTTAGTGAATTAACATCTTCATTGGAGTGAAGGACATCATTTAAAATTTGAACATAATAAGGACTATCACCATTCAACATAAAGTCAAGTTGAAGTTCTAAATCATACCATTTTTTACCCTTATCTTTTGCAAAGTTTAATAATGCAGTATGTCGAACGGAGCCATCTGCAGTATCTGTCCATTGTCCAAGTCCAATTCCTCTATGAACAATATTTGGATATTTTCCTCCATAGATTTCAGCATTTCCCATGTTCAACCAGTTAGGATCTTCCCAAGAACTAGCTGAAGCTCCCACGGGAGGATTCAGATAATCTCCTTCAGCACGTTTTGCTGTGATTGATGACTCAGTCCAAAAGTTCCCTAGCATAGCTGAAACTCCATTTAAAGTCACATCTTTATCTTGTTTTTTTAAGTAGTTATATATACTACTAATTTTTTTCCCAATATCACCATCAAGATTAATATCTGAAATTACAGAAGTAGTTTGATTATATTCTACCTTTGGAAGATAAAAACCAACATTAACCCAAGCCCATTCTTTTCTTTTTTTCTTATTCTTGAGTTTTTGATAGTATACCTCCTGTCCCGAAGCATCACTTACTTCCCCAATTTCAGCTCCCACCTTGATTTTATCACCATCATTTACACGTATATTACTAACATTTTTTTATATGTAAACTCCGCTGTTCCTGTTGTAATAAGAATATCTTTATCTTTTTAGAGAAATCTTACCATCCATTACAGCATATAGTTTATCTCCCTGGTTAGCCTGTAAAATAGAGCCATTATATATTTCTGTTTTAGAAACATATCCAAATCGTTTATCAATCCGTATCGGATCTAATTTTTTTCATCATCTGCTTCAGCATTAAAAAGGGTTTGATAAATCGTTGTAGGTCACATAATAACCAACTTGTTTAGCTTGCTCTAAAACTTCATTATACTCTTTCAACTCAGATTCGCTCAATTTAAGATATTTATTATCTGAAGAAGTATAAATATCAGCCATTGTTTTCAGGTTGTCTTTATCCTTGTTTAAATCATCCCAAATAGTTGATAGAAGATTTTTATAAGGTTTATTGAATTCCCACCATTTTTTTATCTTTATTATATGGCGCATCTAATTTATAATTTTCATGTTTATATCCCATGAACATCATAATTTCATCAATATTAGTCCAATAGTCAACTTTATCTGTGGATTTTTTTCTCTATCGATTTTTTTGAAATATAATTCCAAGTATCTGTAAGATCAAATTCATTTTGAGATATCGTCGAACTACCTCCTCCAGTAATGGCTCCAATTATGGCAATACAGAAGAATACGAGGAATAGGATAATGTAAGATTTTGCTGTTAAAGGATTCTTAACTACACTGAGTAGAGGTTTGCTGATTTTTGAAGTTACTTTTTTAACGTGACTCCCAAAGCTAGCAGTTTTAGAAGCATTTATTCTAGCTCGCAAACGTTGATATTTGTTTTTCGCTTTCGTCTCCCAACGAGAAGAAACTGGTGTCCTGGTAAAACCTTTCCCACGAACAAGATTGTAGGTTCTGTTTCCTCCTGAATAGATTCCTTTTGTGGCTCCTGAAGCAATATTAACAGAGTACTTTCCGATCTTTTTAGCTTGATTAACTTGAGCGTGTGTCCGTCTGATTTTTTGGCGAGCAGAAGCAACATCTTCTAAGGTATCATTATCTTGAAAACTTGTATCTACAAATTGACTAGCTTGACTATGTGCAACTCTTCCAACTTTTTGAAATTTAGTCGCTCCCATGCGTTCAATTGCTTTGTGTTTTCTTTTATATGTGTTTGTAGGACTCTTCCTAGTATACGTAGTCTTTCTTGTTTTTCTTGACAATCCAAGACCTCCTATGCATCAGTCGCAACCAGTTCAAATAGTTTTGTATGTTTAGGAATTGGATTTTCAAATGGTACAACTACCTGACCTGCAACAATTAAACCAGTACCTTTAGCTTTTGGTTTTTCAATATACCTTGTTAAAGTTGGGGTTAGACTGATTGCTTTAGATAATGCTACTAAGTCTGATTTTTTATGTTTCAGAAGAATCATAAATTCACTATTTGATACCAACTTCCGCCCTTCCTCTTTATTCATTAGTGTTTCGATATTTTGAGTAATGGCTGTTGCTATTGCTCCATACTTACGAACACGTGAATAAAGCTCTGTAAAGAAAACAGCTTGAGCGACTTCCTTAAAGAAGAGTTGTACTTCGTCAAAATAAATACGTGTAGTTAATTTACCTTGAGAAGATACTACTTGATTCCAAATATAGTCCTGAATAACCATCATTGCAAACGGCTTTAATTTTCCTGTTAAACGCTTCAAATTAAATACCACGAATCGATTAGTTATATCTACATTTGTCTCATGAGCAAAAAAATATTTTTGAGAACCCTTTGCATAGATTTCTGATTTGAGAGCTAACTCTTTTGCTTCAGGTTCTTCTTGTTCTTGTAAAATATCATGCCAATCTTTTAAAGTTGGCTTTCTGTCCTTCTTTGCAAATCTAGAATATGTTTCACGTGTGACACGGTCAATAATTGCATATTGAACATCTCCTACCTCATCTAGAATTGATTCAAACAACCCCATCAATAGATTAGATTTATCTCCTATTGGATCATTATCTTCATCCTTCAATTGACTCATATCAGGCAAATCAAGTAGGTTCAAATGAGATTTTTGAACCAATAAAAAAATATCAACTTGTTGAGCATTAAATTCTCGTCCAATATCAGAATATTCATCTTCTGGATCCACGATGATAATTCTATCTTCAGGATTTTTTAAGATATGTTGGTATAATTTCCATAGTTTTAACGGTAACAGACTTACCTGAACCTGATGAACCAAGTACAACCCCTGAACCTGTATTAAGATCAGCCTTACGGTCAACAGTGATTACGTTATTAGATAATTGATTTTGACCATAATACAGCGCACGTGGACTATCAGATTTTAAATCCACATTAGTAAATGGAACTTGAGTAGCTATATTAGCTGTTGTCATATCACGTACAAAACGACGTTTTACATTTAAGAAAGTATGCCCAATAGGTAAAATAGTATTTAGACCTTCTTCCTGGTAATAATAACATTCCTGGAAGTCAACTCCAACTTTACGAGATGCTGTTTGAATTTTATCAGTTATACTAGCGAGTTCCTCTTCATCACTTGCTTTGAAATAGATAGCAATGAGTCCTGAGAATGCTTTTTGGTCATTATCATCAATTTCTTCTTTCCAACGTCTTGTAGATTCTGAAATTTCACGAGAACGACCACTTACAGCCAAGTCTTGATCAATCCCTTCTTGAGCACCTGATCGCTGAGCTTTTACCATTTCAGCTTTTATTGTTGTATCAATATTATTGATTTTTTTCATAAAACTAGATGGTTCATAAGGTTCAGCGTGAATTGAAATTGCCAACTCAACACCAATATCAGTCAAATTTTTAATCATCTTATCAGTTAAAAAAGTAGGAAAGTTTCTAGCATACATAACTCTTGCTACTTCTTCATTGATTCGGAACCGATTTTCAAGAAAGTGAAGTCTATTTGGTGCAATAAAATCTTTTGTATGTAATTCCGAGAGAGCAATATCCTTAAAGGTATAGGGCATTTTCCGCTTGCCAAGTAGTAGTTCTGAGAAAATATCAAGTCTTTCTTTTCCATCCAGTTCCTCAAATGAAATATCCATTTGAGCATACTGATTTTCAAGTGAACTCCCTAGTTCGTTTAAATTAGAATCAGCTTGATTTTTATTATAGGCTTCAGTCCTAAGGGTAACATATTTCTCTACCTGAAAATTTTTTGAATCACTTGAGAATCGGCTCTCAATAATCTCATTGTATTCTCTACGGAAATCATCATAACCATCTCCAACTTCTTCATATTTGATTTGTTCAACAACATTTTCTTCAATTCTTCTGTTAATGACTAAAAGCTGATAGGTTGATCCTGCATCAAGTGAATTTAATGCTTCAGCATGTGTATCAATCACATCAATTTTTTCTTCCTGGTTTGCAGAAATATAAGCCACATCACCTAATCTATATGTTCTAGACCATTCATTTTTAGCAATATGCATCAATCCATTTTCAAAAAGACTGTTATACTTAATAGTATTTTTGTGTTGATGCTTTTCAGTGAACGTTTTAAACGTGCTTTTCGTTCTTTTTCAGCTTTCGTCAAATTCTTTGACTTTCTTCCAAGATTTAAAATCATCTTTTGTGAACTCCTCTCCTTCCCTAAATTCTGTAATATATGCTCTTTTTCTGCACTTTTTAAATTAAATAATATCTTTTCTTTTTACAGCTTCGTCAAAGCCCAAACCGTATACAATAAACGGTGGAGCAATTAATAAAAGCAACAAGATACATAAAAAAATATCTGAAAGTCCCATTAGAGAAATTGTGATTGTTAGAGATACCACAATACCTATCCCAAACATCATCACTAATAACCGTTTTTGTTAAACCAAAAAGCAATCGGTCTTTCGTAATTATCAAATTCTTTCAGAAATTCGCTTCCTAATTTATTCATAGTTTTTTTCTTTCTAGCTATAATAAAAACACTTTGCAAGCAAAAGTGTTAGTTCAACATATTAAAAATTTTTTTAGTCCTTCATTCCTGAAATAGTTATCAAAATTGAAGCTACAAAACCTAATCCTATAATAATTAAGACTGTTGTTCCATTAAAGGGTTGGACTCCAAGTGCTGTATTATTGAGGATAAATGTATCATATACAAGATATGCAATAAACCAAAAAAATAGCAAAAACCAAGAGATAATTTAGCCCAATTAATCAATACCGTTAATAAGAAAAAAAACGGAGTAGCGACTAGAAACGTCAGCACAAATATAATAGCTGAAAATATGAAGCTAAAAATCATCTTTATACTAAAATGAATTTTTCTTTTCAGCAGGAAAATCTTTTCACTTCTGTATTTGTTTGTCCTGCCACTTCAAAATGATTTCCCTCTCGTTTTTAAACGAAACTTTTTCTTGCATTTTTTTGACTCTCTTAGACATTCAATTATAAGATATTTTTAAGTACTTTTACACTGCACTTAAAAAGGGTTTTTAGCCAATTTTTGACTTCCGAATAATGTAATAATGTATACAACACCTTTACCTATTGAAGCAAAAAGCTACTACCCAATCCCCTTCACCTGCTTTAAACATATCATCCGTTATTAATGCAGGATATAGACTAACTATAATTACAATTAAAAGTCCTTGTAGAGCATAGGAAGCAAAATGCTTCAAAAAATTAATAGCAATAGGTCTTGTTTGCTCAGACATAAAGAAGGCAACTATTAGTGGAGAAATAGCTTTCAAAATATACATTTGAAAGAAACGTATGAAAACAATTATTTTTGCACTAATGTCGCCAACAAAATCAACAGCTTTAGCTACTAGTGACACTATTTGTTTAAAAATCCATCCACTAACACCTGAAGTGTCAACTTCTACATCAAAAACTCTTTTTAGGTAAAACTCCATTAACAAGAGTAATTCCTTTATTAAATACAAGTACAATGAAATCAAATATTTCAGAAATATTATATACCAATAAAATTGCTATGGCATAACCGAGGGCAATTTCCATCCACAATTGAACAGTCAACGCCCCCCCTTCCTGACCAAGTCTTTTATTCCATGCTAAAACATCAAATAGAAAAAAAGTCAAAATCAAGATTGAAGCTACAGGCAATAAAGCACCGTTTATTTGATCAGCATACAGATTAACTGTTGAACTATATTCAGCTAGAGAATTAGTTATATTATCCATTTAGACTCTAGCTCCTTTTCAAGTATTAGTGAATTGATAGAAGAGCTGTAATAATTGCTTGGCAAACTACACCCCCAATAACACCAATAGCTCCACCATTAACCATTGAGTTTGTACCTTTTTCTTGACGCATTGAATCGTTATTATTACGACCTCCAAAGAAATCAATAGCACCTGCCAAAACCCATACAAGACCAGTGATAACAACTACTGCTTGAACAATTTGAAATACTTTTTACTGCTGTTTCCATAAATTTAATCCTCTTTACTTTCTTTTTTTAAATTTAATTTTTTTGAATTGCTTCTTTAAGGACAATCATTTCATCCTTAAAAAAATAGTAACACCCTTGCCTACACCTGAATAGTCGTCTTTCCACGAACGTATGTCAAATTTAGGTTCAGTTCCATTCCAAGAAACTATATTTAGTTCCTTTCTCCAACCTGTTTCATTCGTTGATAGAGTTGCAATATGTTCAACAATTTCAAACGACACAGGGTCATTATTATCTTTTTTAGGGAGACGATTGGAAATGGAACTTCCTTTTCGACCGTTTTTCCAATCCGTCATATTTTCCTCATGTTTTTTTCCTTTTTTTAGTTCGGTGATAGCCTCTTCCTGTAAGTTTTAGAATTTTTTTTGAGCCAAATTTGCATCTTCTAGCAATTAGAATACCATTTCTTTCAATAGTTCTAATTGATAAAAAAATGTCTTTGTATTCAACCTTCAATTCTAAATTCATAGAACGTCCTCCTACATAGCCTTTTCTTGATATAGTTCCATATTTTGCTTTTAACTTTAATATATCTCCATTATCAAGATAAGCTGAAGCTCCACCTTCACGTCCTAGTTGTTTTAGATCTCTTATACAAACATCATTGTTTGTAGACTCTTTAAATTTATTCATTCTTTTCTCCTTTTCGAATAAATTTAGGTTAATTTACACCTATGCTGTACAACCTACTGGTTATATCTGTGTTTCATACGCACCGTTTTATGGTCTTTTTTTATTTAAACGGTCAAAACCTGCTAAAATGCAATTGTGACTGAGGCTAGAAAAATAGCTTTACACTCCGCCCCCAATTGTTTATCTCATAGTCACGCTGTATCAGGACAGAGGTTGTATTCTATTGTCAACGTTCCTGGTAGTTTATCGACTTGCCAAGGTCAAATCAGATTATACTGAAAAGAAAACTATATATTTTGCTGTCTTTTTGCTTGTTGTTTCCTTATGTTTTGATTCCATTCAGCAACAATGCCATTAAAGACATACTCAGCAACCATTTCAGACGAGCGGGCAAACCTCATATTCTCTAAAGCGTATTCATAGCGGTCATCAAAATGTATCATCGCATAATCTGCGGTAGCCTGTGAGAAGTTTTCTTTTAGTAACTGGTCATGAACCAAGTTCCAAATATAATCTCGGTCATACTTAGTCACCTTATCAACTTTTTGAGAAAGGTTGCCCCTATTTTTTCCTTCAGGATTTTGAGGGGCTTTCTCCTCCTCGTCCTCTAAAAAAGTATCAGTCTTATTATTCTCAGTCTTATTATTCTCAGTTTTATTAGAGTTTGATTTTGAAACCTCTTGAAGTTTATTTTTTTGAAACTTTTTGGAAGTTTGATTTTGGGAATTCCGGAAGTTTGATTTTGAAACTTCCGCTATTTCTGCGGATTTTTGAGTAGTTTCCCACTTCCTCAAAGTCAGAATTTAAGACAGATTCTCTAGTTTCTACGTTTTTGAAGATAAAAGTAAATTAGGCTTATTTAGTCCTTGGCGAACTTCTTCAAGCAATCCATATTTGACAAGTTCCTTTTTTTAGTCTGATGACTTTTATTTTTTTCCCAAACCCTAATATCTTGCAGAGCTCATCAACTGTATAAATCAGGTAAACACAATTTTTTTATCATCTACCCAACCATTTTTTGATAGAGAGCTGGAAGCGATTATAGAGGATGCCATAAAGGTATTTTTTCCTTCTGTGCTAAAATCGCTGTAAAACTGTGACTCAACAAAAGCCATTGGAATTTTTAATAAAAGCGTTCGCTTGTTTGAATTTGTTCTAGTGTAATACGTCCCATAATTTTATTCCTCAATCGCCTGAAGGTAAAAATTACCTCTACTATCAAACTTTACTAACTTAAAAGCTTTCAAGTTCTGAAAGAAGTTCTTCTGCTTGCCTTTTTGATACACTCATACTTGACATAATTTCTTTCAAAATCATTTGTCGTGATTGACGTTCTTTAGATGTCATTGAAAACCTCCTGAAATAAAAATTGAGAAAAAAACAAAAGAGAACGCTATTCACGTTCTCTCAATGTTATTTATTCAATTCTCCCAATTTAGGACACA
>BNJU01005245.1_pt1 | contig 27086 bp, 34 predicted proteins | sample 8539281 | NCBI WGS metagenome assembly BNJU01 (sample SAMD00202456, study PRJDB9452) | human saliva metagenome | isolation source: human saliva | place: Japan
GTTACGTATTGTTGATAACGAAAAAGTAAGAGTAACAGGAAAAATGGAGGGACAATAGGTTCAAGATTCTAAAGGAAACAAAGGATACATTCATAAAAGCCAATTCCAGCTTTTGAAAATTACATGAATTTGGAATTCTGTTATTGGATTTAAAAATTTCTTTTATTTCTTCAAATTCTATTTTAAAAGCATTGTAATTTCTGCTGAATCTTCGTCCTTTTAGTTTTAATGAACTTATTTTTATACATTGTTTCAAGTTCATTATAAAGTGAATAAAGAATGCCCATGTATTCTTTTTCTGCTCTAAATATCTCATTACATCAGCTGGATTATTTAATAATATGTTTCTTGTCATTTCATAAATTTGATATTCTTTTCTCGATAGATATGATATTTTAATTTTTCAATATCAAACTTTTCTTCACTCAGAAAAACTTTTTATCACTTCATTTCTTACTTTAAAAGATTTTCTTCCTATCATTTCAAGCAATACTACCACATCTCTTGCATTTATATTCAGCTCATTTACAACATAGGCTTTTTATTTCCTCTTCCTTTCCTTTTGAAATAAAAACTTTCATTTGCTTATTTTTGCTAAATTCATCTAGCAACTTTTTAATTTTACTCAATTTCCCATCTTCCTTGTCATAATCAATAATAATTTCCTTATTTACAATTTCAAGATTTGCTATGTATTTTCAAAATTTCCTCAATATTTTTGAGCTTTCTTCTTCTTTTTAATACAACCAGTTCCTGATTTGCAAACATTGAATTTATATTTATTTTTTCAAAAATTTTTCATTTTCCTCTCAAATCCACATCAAAAACTCTCACTAATCCCAACATTTTCTTTGCGAATTTGTTCCAAAAAGTTCAAAATACTTAAATTTCTCTGTTTTACCATCAATAAAATAAATCATTTCTTTTATTTCCTTACATCTTATTTATTAATTTTAGTTTCTAAACAGAAGTGCATAAAGCCAGTATTTCTACCAGCTTTCTCCACCTCCCCGGAACCTCCACCAGAGAAGCCACCACCACTTGAGAATCCGCCTCCGCCAAAACCGCTTCCGCTTGAATTTCTGGAATTTTCTCTCAAAGTGCTGAATCTTTCTTCTGTTATTTTTATTATATGCATTGTCGTATCCTCTTGAAATCATGTTTGACAAAAGAAATTATTGTATGAATTAAAATGCACTCCTCTATTTATGTAAGAATATGTACTTTTCATCAAAAATTATAAAGTTTTATTGTATTCTTCATAAGTTTTACTGCTTCATTTTTACCCCAAGAGCTACCGCATGAGCAATATCCCTTTAAAATAGGCTACTAGCTCATCTACATCGTTAAATTTCATAATCTGATTTGCTTCAGCAGTCTTTATGTACATTTTCATGCCATCCAAGTATTCTTTTTCTCATTCCATCAACAGTATATCTTTCCAATTATTTTTGAATAAACAGCATACATTGCTATAATTATTCCAATTATAATGAAATTTAAAAACTCCATATATTACTGAAAATAAATAATACTACTATCCATTTAATAATTTTTAAAAATTTGCTATTATTTCCATAAATATTATTGATAATTGAAAAATCATGTTCACATATTCCAAAGAAAATAGCAGCCATAATTAGAGACACTACTCCGAAATGCCATCAGAAATACCTGCTGTTCACGCTTGCAGTTGACGAAATCATAAAACTGATAATCATACCGACAATAAAGACAATATTAAAAATGTTATTATCCTATAAACTTTCTTTTTATACTCTTTTTCAAATGATTTTCAAGATTTTATTTGAAAGCATCGTAAAGACTTCTTTCTTTTTAAATATGTATCCAGTATCAGAAAGAGCATTAAAAACAATCTTTTTCTTCTTCTGCTAATTCAGGCTTTGCTTTTTCTACTGTCAGACAATGTATATTTCTACATTTCTTCCATTACCTTCTTCATCATCAGCTTCAACATAACCTTTAGAAAGCAATGAAAAGCACTCCGATTGTCAATATTTCTTTAGCTCTCTTTCTCCATTAATGTACGCCGCATACATGGCAGAAATATCCTTTAGGTATATTAAATTCAGGAACAATTGCCTTTCTTTACCCACATCTCTTCCAAATATATACCACGTTATAAATCCATAAATTGCTAGAAGTATTATTATAGATGGTCCCTGCAACAATTAAAAGGATGAGCATAATAGAGTGTCTGTAATTTATCCCAAAATGTTGGGCTTATATTATCTGTTTTTTAAATTCAGACGAAAAACTCTAATCCACTATATACCTCTAAGAACCTTATTTGTTTAATTTCAACAGTTCCATTATTTCAAATTTGAAATATAATCTTTTCCGCTTTGTCCCATATTCACCTGTAAAAACTATCTAATTGCTTAATTTCATTTTTGTAAAACAGGTTCTCCATTTCCAAATTTTATATTTCACATAGCTTTTCAATAGGAACTTTTCCAAAAATTGACCCAATTGCATTAAAAGTATACCTGATAAATTCCATTTTTCAAATACTGCATTATAAATCACATAATTAAACTCATATCTATTATACCATTTTTCCACAAATCTGTCTGCAGAACCAACCCTATATCTAATACCTTCATCAAAAAGCTTTCGTTGAATATTCTTCACAAATACCATTTCTCTATCGAAATTCATTTTTATATAAGATCTGTAAATATCCACGCCATTTTCTTTTGAGACGTAAGAATATCTCTATAAATCCCGTGCTTTGCCGCACCGTCAAATTCATAGTCAATTACTTCATTTTACTGTCAAAGTTCCATTTTTATTCATCTGAACTGTAACTTCATAATTCGTTATTTTTTCAGCGATTAATGATTTTGCACTTAAGAAAAACAATGTGAAAAATACAAACATTATTGAAAAATACTGTTTAATCTTTCGGTTGCTAAAACTCTTCATAATAAGCCCTCTTCTAAAAATTTACTAAAAAATTAAAAACTTTAACTCTGGAGCCTTTTTCTGTCTGTCCACAGCATTAAAGAACTCAGCTAAATCCAAAAATTCCACCCAATATTATTTGGAAAAGTTTCCACAAAGTATTTCTGTCTCTTGCTGTGCGTTATAATATTTTCTTGAACTTTGAATTTCTGTTTCTATTTGAGTTAGTTGAGATTGCAGGCTCAAAAAGTTTTCATTGCTTTCAAGTCGGATAATTTTCCTGTAGCATCATTATTGATCTTAGTGCTTTTTGTCATTTCATTTTCAAGTTTTTGAATTTTTCAATATTATCAATATCCTTTGTATCAATCGACATCATTTGACTTCTCAATTTCCCACATTTTCCAGCGTTTTCTTTTTCATGTGTTGTGATAACCTTTAACAGTATTAACAAGATTTGGTATCAAATCCAGCCCTTTTTGCAAATATACGCCTATTCCGCTCAACCCTTCCTCATTCAGATTTTTTAGTCTAATATATTTATTATAAATTCCCATTCCGATTACAACTAAAACTACCAAAATTCCTATTAAAATAAATACATACTCATAATTCATTCTCCTCTTCTATTTTTATTTTTATTTATTTTTATTTTACCATAAATCCAATTAATATTACAACCACTCCTATAAAAACATTATAATAAACCGTGTAATCTCTTTGACTTTTGAGACTTTCTTTATATCTGCCTTTTTCCAATTTTCTACAAAACTTCATCTCGTTCTTTTATTGAATCAGCAAATTCTGCAATATCGTACTCAGGCTTGTCTAAACTTTCTCATCTCCAAGGGTTATTTTATAATCTTCCTTCTGTAGCCCTAAACACAATTCTGTCGGAACATAGTTTTCCTGTTACTCTCATTTATTTTGAGCGGTGAATTATCTCCATTCTGTATTTCAACGATTATTTCAGACAATTTTAGAACACTTTTCTAAATTTATTACCAAATTTGATCTTTTCCCAACTTTAGAAATTATCCCTTCTCACATAAAAATTATCTCCGTTTCTACAGTATAATTTCTCTGAAACTCATCATTTACATCTAGAACAATATTTTTAATGGCAAAAACTTGCTCTTAATTTTTCAAAATTGTACTCCTTCCGCTCAACCTTATAATCCAATTTTGTCCTACAGTTTTAAGTTTTCCCAGCCTCATTATTTGACAATTTCAAAAGTGCTTCACTAAAGATATTCCTTTATCTAAAGGCGTTACAATTTTATAAAATTCATCTCTTTTTCCGAAAATTTCGATTGTCAAGTTTGACTTATCAGGTGTCTTATAAATTTCTCCCGGAAGTTATCTGTTCCTCAATCTGTACCGTTATTACTTCTAAGCAAAAAGTATATTCGGTGTAAAAATTTTTCGAAGGAATCAGTCGCATAGCCTGTTTCCAATTATATCCTTTAACGAACTGTCGGATTAAATTTCACAATAAATTCCATTTTATCCTTTTTCGTCAATACTTCATCTATTTTTGCTTTTGCCACAATTTTTCGCTTAGCTTTTTCCTAGCTCTTTTCCAGTTTCGATAACATAAAGGAACTTCTTTCCCGTTCTTATCAATTATCCGTATATCTCCAAGATTATTTTTACTGTTCTCATAAATATCCTCTGTTAGAAATTGCTTGTATGCAGACTTTCCTGTTATTTTTATAGTTTTAAAATACTGGCTGGAAAAAGTTGAACAATTGTTATTAAAATAAAAACAATATTATTTTTATTTATTTTCTTCATTTTCTCACCTTTCCCAAAATCCGTGTCACTCAAACTCTCTTTCACTTCCTGCTCCAATTTCTTCAAAAGCCGTCTGATAAATATAGAAGTTCCAATCAAAATAACTCCCATACTAAAAGTAAGCAATCAACTTATAGGAATTATCAAATCATAAGAAATCCCATAAAGGAAACTTTTTGCCACAAAAAATATTCCTATTCCAAGCCCAATTCTTCTAACATTTCTATTTGGCACTCTAAATCCTTTCGGACTAAGTATCCACATAATAGCAGTCCAACTATGTCCAAAGCTAGTCCAGCTCCTAAAAATTAATACACCTGAATGTTCATATATTTCGTAAAATAATATTTTGCTACAAAAGGAAAATACATTGATTCTCCCAATATCCACAATGGTTTTTCTCATTTTTCTGAAAAAGCATAAATGAATATCATTTTTATCAACCATAAATAAATATATATTTACTAAAAATTGATAAGAAAGATATAGATAACTTATTGGTATTCTCTCTTCTATCACATCTCCAACTCCAACAGAAATATATGGGAGTAAAATTAATCATATTTATGAATAACAAATAAATTATTTCAATTATTATCAAAATTTCAAACTAAAACTATCTTGTAATTTTTATTTTATATGTTACTAGTTCTTAAAAGCAAAAAGTGAAAACTAATAAAGCTAAACAATACATCTTTACTATAATTTATCGCTTTCAAATGAAGTAACAGCATTAAACAACAACTTTATTTATAAAAATATTGAATATGTAAAATCAGATATTTAAATATTCCATTTAAAATCCTAACTTCCTTTTTGTAACTCTTTTGTTTTATCAGAAATAAGCACAAATGAAAAAGATATTATCATCAAATCCTGAATATACACAAGAAAAATATTTTTCTTCCCGCACAATCAAATTACTCACTCAGCGAAACTAGATAAATCACAATTGTTTCCATATCGCATTTCTTTGTTTTTATATTTTTCTATAAAAGAAATATAAAAGTGCAGTTTCAGCACCCAGCAACCACAACAAATTTTTCTGGCACAATTAACGGGATAATTAGGATAAAACTTCCTAATGCAACAATATAAAAGATTTTTGCAACTTTGTTGTCCTTGAGCCTGTCCTAAAATCCATAAATTATTCCGACTGTTCCAACTAATACCGCTTTTTAGCCAGCTCGGTGTTGTCTTGTCAAACAGGCTGTAAATCAATGAAAATTTTTATAATTAGATTTAAACTTAGAAATATATAGTCGATTATGTTGCTTTGACGATTTTTCTTTTTGTGAGAATTTAGGGAAAAATGAAAACTGTATGCTGTTGTAAAAATTACGATGTAGAAAGAACGCCGTAATCTTGTCGTGAATGCTGTGATTTAAATAATAAACTAGCCCCGTCATATTTACTACACTGTAACAAATCCAAAAAAATCTTGCAGTATATCCAGTCCTTTTTCCAAGAAAACTCCAAGCACAATCCCTGCAAAATCAAAGAATATGCCAAAAACATAATAAATCTGAGACATTTACTCCTATTCACCCAAATATAAGCACCGTATGGGCAAGATATCCACTATCAGCGACAATACTCCTATTATCTGCTATCATATCGCAATGAAAGAATCACAACCAACCCTGTCAATATTACCGATATAAAAAGTCCCGCTGTCATTGGGTAAAGTTTGAGATATAAGCGTGAAAAGAAAGCGTAGTCAAATAAAGAATCCCAATTCCACGCCTAATCAGCCCAACTGCAAAATGCTTTTTATTTTTTTCTGATAAAATTTTTCTCCAGCAAAAAGAAAAACATCCCAAAGCAAATACGATGCTGAACTTTTTCACATAATTATTTGCCAAAATTTTTGCAAACTATGTCCGAAATACCAAAAACTCCCAAAAGATTGATATTATCCCTAAAAAGTTAAATCCTTTAAGTCCAATAAGTTTTTCAAATACAAATCTTTTTCTCTCTTTCAAAAGAAATTCCCCTTCCTTCAAAGCCGTTTCTTCTTTTATCTTATTATGAAAAACCGAAGATTCCTCTTGAAGAAATGCTTATTTTCAAAAGTTTTCCTATTACTTTTCTCTAAAAATCACCAATTTTTCATTAATTTTTGAGCTCATCTCTTAAAGAATTAGCTTCATCTGAAAAATTCGTATCAAAGATTTCTTTCCAACATTTTGACTTTTTCTCTTCATTTCCTCTGCATAATTAGAAAGTCTTCTAGTCACTCCACTTTCCAATTCCACATTCATCTTCTCAGCCAAAAATATTCTGAAACTTATCAATCTCACCATTTCTCCTAACCTTTTTCGCTTCCTTCAATTCCTCAATAAGCACTGCATTACTATTTTTAAGCCTTTCCAATTTCTCTTCCCTATCTTTCATCCTTTTCATGAAATGCCTTTAAATCTTTTGATGAGCCTTTCATTCTCTTCCAAAAGTTCCTTTTTCCCTGCTTATTCCAGCCTCATTTTTTTATATTTGCAATTATTGATTCTATCTCCGAATTTATTTTCCCAATTTCCTTATACTTATTCTCAAGATTCTCTAATTCTTTTTAGTTTGTCAATCATTGTAAAAACCACCTCAAAAACTCACAAATTTGTTATAAATATATTTTTAATTTGCAGTAATTTATAATTTTATACTATTCCCTATTTAAATAGTGAATATTTCTATTATACATCTACAACTTAGATAGCAGATATTGGTTTATATCTTTTGTTAGACAGTCCGTAACAAATTCTTATTTAAATATAAATTGGATTTAGTATTAACTGTAATTTCTATCAAATTTAACTTGCTACTTCTTTTCCAAAAATGCTATCCCAATTTTTCAATACATTCTCAACTTCAGAATTTTTAATACAGAAGCATATTCTTTCTCTTCAATCTGTTGTAATGCAATATCACACTCATTCTCTAATTTTTCAAAAATTTTTATCTTCACTCAAAATTTTCATTGCATTTACAACTCTTCAATTCCAGAATAACCCCTTCTTTTCTCTTTCTCCAGATTTTTAGGCTTCAAAAGTAAATCATATCTGCCTTTCCCAACAAAAATTATTTGGAAGTTATTTCTACTCATTTTTCAAAAGTCAAAATTATTCAAGCATTAAGCCATGATAAAAACTGCTCTTTTATAAACTCCACTTACATCAAATATTCCCACATTTTCCAATAAAAACTTCTTTAAATATTTCTCAAAATCACTTATATTTCCTTCTCTCAAAGCATTTGACATATACAAAAACTTTCTCATAATCTTCAAAATAAATTTCTATAAACATTTCTGAGAACATTTTTTAATATTTCTTCATTCGGTATTTTTCTAAATAGCACATTCCATCATCTTCGATTTTTCTTTCTCCCAGTGTTAAATATCCGCTGTGAAAAATAAATTCCATATGTTTTTACTGTAATTTGACTCAAGATTTGACAAAAGTCATATTTTCATTTATTCGTTTATAAATTTCTTCCTCTATTCAAAGTTTTGAAAAATCATCAAAAATCTCATTTTCAGTAAATATAATTTTTATCAATTCATTTCCACTCGTATTTACCCAGTACGGCTTTTAATTTTTCATCATTCAGAAAAATTAATAATCGACCATGGATTATAAACTTTTATATCTCCAAACAAATATCCATTGTACCACTTCTGAACATCTTGCAATTCAAACTCCAAATCAAAAATCTTCAAGAGCCTTTTTCAACTTCACTTTCCGTAATCCCAAAAATATTCTGTAAATCTATTGTCTAAAATTGCATGAACTCTTAGATTATTCAATCCAGAAAATATATTTTCCTTTGCAACTCTTAAAAATTCTAGTCATAATTCCCATTTCGAGATAATTATTATCCTTTAGGACAACTCCATAAAATGTTTTAAAAAGCTAATTGCTTCTTGATAATAGCCTTTCACGTATGAATCAATTATCGGCTGATCATACTCATCTATCAGCACCACCACTTTTTCGTCCATAATATTCATATAGATATTTTGTTAAATCCAGCAAGGATAATTTCCTATGTTAGCTCAGTTGCTCTGTTAAATAAAATCGAATCATATTTTTCTTTTTTCTGCACTTAAATTTTTCCTTTACAAATTCAAATTCATCATATAAATCTGAAATTGTATTTTTATCATCTCAAACCCATTTTCCCAGCTACTTTCATCATAATTTCTAAATGAAATTGAAATAACTGGAGCTGTCCTGCTTTTTAAAAATACTCATTTTCAGAAATTTTTAAATTCTCAAACAGCTTTTTATTTTCATTTTTCTTTTCAATATCAAAAATATTTTTATCATCGACATATTAAGCGTTTTCCCAAATCTTCTCGGACGTGTGAAACAACTTAATTTTAGACACTTCCTCAAATAAATTCTCAATAAACTCTGTTTTATCAAAATAGTAATATTCATCTTCTATTATTTCCTTAAAATTTGATATTCCTATCGGCAACTTTTTCTTCATCTAACATTCCTCCCTTTTTACAAATTATTAAAAACTTTTTATTTTTATATATTCAAAAAGTATCTGTACCATTTCTGTACAAACACTTTTCCTTAAAATAAATCTATTTATAAATAAATAACAAAATTTCCCTAAAGCAGTTTGCAAGCTAATGCTGTAGATTGCCCAGACTGATCGTATACAGGCGATAATTCATTCATATCAAGTCCCAACAATATTTAACTGCGAAATTTTTCTATTGCCCTATGAAGTTCCAAAAAGTAACTCCTCCAGCTTCAGGCGTTCCAGTTCCTGGAAACTCAGATGGATCAAGTACATCTAGATCCAATGTAAAATACACAGGTTTTCCCTCTTTAATTTTTCCACAACTTCATCAAGTCCATCAAAATTAAATTTTTGTTGTATGAAGATGTTCCTTTGCAAACTTTCCATTCATCTCTTTTCTCCACTTCTTATTCCAAACTGAAAGATTCTATCATCTCCAACAATGTCCCAGCATCTTCTAATTACAGAAGCATGTGAATAATACTGCCCTAAATATTCATCTCGCAAGTCTGTATGTGCGTCAAACTGGATAATATGCAAATCTGGATATTTTCTCAGCAACCGCCTTTCCACAGACCCCAATGTTAACGAATGTTCTCCACCAATCATAAACGGAATTTTTCCATCCTTCAAAATTTTTCGCCGTTTCATCTCTGAATATCCTTCAACGTACTTTCCGAATTTCCAAACGAAAGCTCCAAATCTCCCCATCAAAAACATTTTAATATCTTCCAAATCCTTATCCTGATAAGGACTATAAGTTTCTATCCCAAAACTCTCATTTCTCATAACCGCCGAAGCAAATCTAGTCCCTGGCCTAAATGAAGTTGTGCTGTCAAATGGTGCTCCCAAAAAATAGCAATTTTACTCTCATTATATTCATTGTCACAACCTATAAATGTATGTATATTTCTTTATTTTCTCATATAAATTCTCCTTCTAGTTTTTATTCTAAATTATTTTATTAAATCTTCTCACATAATTTGGCAAAGCAAATGACCCTTTATGCAATTCCGTGTTATAATATCTCGTTTCTATGCCCAAACTTATTCCATTCATCAGCCTTCAAATCTTCTACAGGATTATATTTTTTTGAAGCAAATCCAAATAGCCAATGTCCTGACGGATATGTCGGTATATGCAGCTGATAAACTGTTGCAAACGGAAAAACTGCCCTTAACTGTTTGTTTGCTCTTGCTGTTGCTTTAGCATCTGCCTCATAATATGGGACTTTCAGTGCTGATTCACAAGAATTCCATCTTCTTTTAATGCGTTAAAGCAGTTTCCATAAAATTCTCTCGTAAATAAATCTTCTCCAGGCCCAAACGGATCTGTCGAATCTACAATTACAATATCGTATTCATTTGCCTTTAGAACGTACAAATTTCAATCCATCCTCATAATAAATGTGAACTCTCTTATCATCCAGCTTATTCGCAGTCTTAGGTAAATATTCACAGCAAATATCGACAACCATCTTGTCAATTTCCACCATATCAATTCTCTCGATATGTTCATACTTTTACAAGTCTCACGGACAGTTCCGCATCTCCAGCACCAATTACCAATATTTTTCTTAGCCTTTAGGATTTACAGCCATCGGAACGTGAGTTATCATCTCATGGTAAATAAACTCATCCTTTTTCTGTCAGCATCATAAACCCATCCAGTGTCAAAAATCGCCCAAATTCCTGTGACTCAAAAATATCAATCCGCTGAAAATCACTTTTCACACTAACTAATTGCTTATCAACCTTTATAGAAAATCGAACATTTTTCGTATGCTCTTCTGTATACCATAATTCCATCTGCTACACTCCTTTCGATTTGTATTACCTGTTTTTTATAAAAATCTTACAATAAAAATATCTAGTATTTTTATTTTTCAATGTTTCTTACTTTGAAACTTTTTAATTCCTCAATTTTCCATTTTTATAATTTTTATTCTATTTTTCTTACATTTATTAAACGTTTTCTCAAATAATTTTTCCTTAACCTTTAACCCTATTTAGCCATCCGTCAAAAATCATTCTGAGTTGCATCACTTTTTGGCAAGAGACTTTGTAGTATTCACGCTGCAAACTATGATAAACAGACAAAAATTTAGATGGATTAACTTCATTTAAATATTTTTAACGTCTAGGTCCCAATTGCTCCCATCCACACTCACTACATTTTTTACCATAAACCTTTGTTTCACAGCCTCCTGAGCCTTTTTAATTCCATATCTTCCCAGCATTTACTGAAAAATCAAATATACTAAGTGCTATCTTTATCATTTTTACCTTATCTAATTTTTGCCTTGTAATATTTTTCCTCATAAATTTTTGTAGCTATTGCTTTTGTTAAAATCTTTCATACTTCCCTTATAGCCACATTCTCTAGCTCTTTCCTTAGTAATACCATATTTTTGTTTCTCCCACCCTTTATCATTTTTATCATTAGAGTAACTGCCTTCAACTAGCAAAATATAATTAAAAAAATTTCAAAAATCTGCTATCAGCCATTTTTATTTCCTTCTTTCATCAATTTCGTCTTAATACTAAATCACTTAAAAACAGGAGTTTTATTTTTATATCATTTAATAAAAAGATCTTAATTCTAATTAGCCTGCTATTTAACGGAAATAACATTATTTTTAGTCTAGACTCTCACTCCAAAACAACATTTATCTTTTCAACATGCATATCTTCAGTTCCCGTAAAGCAAACATCCCTTTTCTTTCGCATATTCAATATAATTTATAATTTCCTCCGTAATTCTCTCTCCTGGCGCTAAATATCGGTATACCAGGCGGATAAGCCATAACAAATTCACCACTTATTTTCCCAGCACTGTCTTTTATAGAATCATTTCTTTTTCTGAGTAAAAAGGCTTTTTGTGGTGGAAGCACAACATCAGGATTTATATATTCGTGATCAAACATTCCCTGTAGAATCTTTTGAGTAAAGCCTCTTTAATTTCGGCAAGCGAAGAAATTAGCCGTCTCTATTTCAAACCTCTGTCCCCAGCTGAAATTATTGCCAAAATATTTCCCAAATCTCCAAATTCAATTTGAATTTCATAATCATCCGCAGAAATATCATATACTTCAATTCCCAGCAAGCCCTATATCCTTTTGTATATACAGACAATTTTGTCGTATCAAAGTCATAAACCGAATCTCCGTCAATTAATTCCTTTCCCATAGGCATAATATCCGCCCAGTTTATTAATTTCACTTTCTGGCATATTCTGCAAATCTAACTGTCTTTTTCAAAAAGTTCCTTCCGTTTATCGCCAAATTTTTCTTGCCACATCAAGCGAAGTCATAAGTAAATATAGAAGCACTTGTAGTTTGAGTTAAATTTATAACTTTGCCGCACATAATCGGCATTTATTCGCTCACCACTAACAAAATTGAACTTTGCGTTAAAGAACCACCTGTCTTATGCATACTAATCGCTGCCATATCTGCACCAGCTGCCATTCCTGAAATGGGCAAGTTTTTCATCAAAGGAAAAATGTGCTCATGTGCTTCATCAACCAGCACAAGCATATTATTTTCATGTGCCAATTTTACAATAGATTTTAAATCTGAACAAATCCCATAATAAGTGGGATTATTCACTAGTATTGCTTTTGCATCAGGATTTTCACTGAATTGCCTTTTTACATCGTTAATCGACATTCCAAGCGATATTCCCAATTTTTATTAAGTCCAGGATTAATATAAACTGGAATTGCTCCACAGATTACCATTGCATTAATAGCACTTCTATGAACATTTCTCGGAATAATAATTTTATCTCCAGCCTTGCAAGTCGCCATAATCATAGCCTGTACAGCCCCCGTCGTCCCACTTACCATAAAATAAGCCTCTTTTGCCCCAAAAGCCTCCGCCGCTATATCCTGCGCCTCTTTAATAACCGAAGTCGGATGGCATAAATTATCAAGAGGCTTCATCGAATTAACATCCATCTGCATCGCATCCAGCCCAATAAAATCCCTAAACTCCTTATTTCCACGACCCTCCCTTTATGTCCCTGGCACATCAAATCTCACAACCCTATTGAAAGATGATTTTTTTCAATGCATCAAAAAGAACAGTCTTATTCTGTCTATCTTTATCAATATTTTTCCCCATTTCTTCAACTCCTTTCATATTTTTTTAATTTATTTATAATTTTAAATCCCAAAATTTTTATTAAACATTTAGACAAGTTACGTTTACATTTTGATTAGTAACTATTTTTATAATCTATATGTTTTTCTTAAAAGCAAAGGGAATAATCGCCATTCCCTTTTGTTTCGCAATATCAGTTATTTCAATTTCTTCAAATTATAATATCTGAAGATTTTGGCGAAAGTGCTACGCACTAATCCCTCGTCTAAGCATGAAAACAAAATTAAACTCCTTCGCTCACTTTTCCGCAAATAAAAATTGATAAAACTTTACAAAAATAAATTTATTATAAAGATTTTGATGAAAGAAACACATAAATGTGTTTAGTAATTTTTATTTCCAAAAATCACGACATTTCTGATTCAATTATAACAATTATTTTTACTTATTATTTTCATGAATATAATTAAAAATTTTTATAAATTTCCGAGATTTTAATTTTTCAGTAAAAGACAACTTGTTTGAGCTTTTTCTGTTATATTTGAATTAAATAACGATCTTATGAAATTAAAAATAACTTTTGTTAAAAGCAGTTTTGTCTTTTGCTGTAAAATTGAAATTCGAGAAGCAGGAGTGCAGAGGTATGGCGTTTGATACCTCTGCTTTAAAATTAATATAAATAAAAATAGAAATACTATTATTAATCAAAATACTTTAGAAACCAAAATATAAAAATATTTTTGATATTTAATTTAAGTGTAGAATGATTTTAATAAATATTCATTCCGCTATAAATTTCAATCATTTCCTTCCTTAGCCTATCCGTAATTTCCAGCCTGGTGCAATTTCATAGACATCCTGATTAAAGAGATAATTTTTCAGCTCTATTTCCTTTATAAGCATTTTTGTATGAAAAATGTTGGACTGAGTACACATTTACATCTATCGCATCATAAATTTTTCAGCTTTTCAGGATCAATATAGTCCTGAATAGAAGTTATATTGTGATCTGTAAAAAATTTCTTTCCTGAAATATCTCTTGTAAATCCACGTATTCTGTAATCAATCGTAATTATATCCGAATCAAAGCTGTCTATCAAATAGTTCAGCGTATTTAATGGCGAAATTTCCCCACAAGTTGCAATGTCAATGTCCACTCTGAAAGTAGAAATTGAATTATCTGGATGATATTCTGGAAAAAGTATGCACTGTTATATGGCTTTTTATCCAAATGTGCATGAACTGTATCAGTGTCTTGACTTAGTTTCCCTTTTTCATATTCTCTTTATCTATCCCAATTTCCTCGAAGAACGGCTTTTCCTTGATTACAAGATTTATCAATATTCTCAGGACTTATTCTTTCTTCTGCAATCAAAACATTTACAGAGGCTCCTTGTGGCTCGTAATCCTGTTTTGATATATTCAAAACTTGTGCTCCTATCATTTCTGCAACACGAATAAGTATTTTTGTAAGCCTTTCTGAATTATATTGCTCATCAATATATGCAATATAGTCCTTCTGTTCCCTCTCCGTTTCCGCATAGCAAATATCATAAATATTAAAACTTAATGTTTTTTTGTTAAATTATTGAATCCATATAGCTTAATTTTATAGTTTTCCAACTCATTTCCCACTTCCTTTCCTGTTTCTTTCATATTATATTCGAACTTTTTCAAAATCGAACTGAATAAAAACTTAAATAAATTTAAAGTTTGAATAGAATAGTCACAACTTTTATGTTCGACTTTAAAATATATTCATAGTTTTAAGACTTTATTTATTTTCCCATATTTTTATTCACTTTTTTTGACTTATTTTTCACAAATTATAACATTTATATATAATTTTTACAATTAAAATTACAAAATGAATTTTTCAAAAAATTTAAATTTATTAAAAATCACAGCTAAATTAATAACTGCGATTGTAAATAAAATATTTTAAACCATCCTATACTTAACTATCCTATTTTTCACATCCAAGCACATATATTTCATTATCAATTACACATATTTTCATAATTCTGTCTTTTTAAAACTTTTTCCTTTTTCAGAAAGATTAAATTTATTATCTGTGATTATCAGTTCCCCATTTTCAAATCCAATAAAATATTTTGCCTTCGAACTCTTCTATGTAAGTTATTTTTAAGTCTGAAATTTTTTTATGGAATTGTATAGTTCCTGATCCAAGATATTCCATATTTCCACTTCTCCATCTTCCGTTCCTGCAAAATATTGAAGTCCGACTATTTTTGAATAAGTGTGATTATTTTTCAGTTTTTATTTCAAATATTTAATTTATTTTCAAAAAAATACTTATAGTATTTATTTGTTTATGATCTTCCTGAATTTGATTATAACGTTTTCTCCACTTGTAGAAAATTTTATAGCTCCCATTTTTTATTTTTTTCATTAATTTTGTGGAAATTAATTCGTTTGTATCCACATCGTATGAAAAAGATTATTATTTTCAATATACACGATTCTACCATTTGTAATAAAATTCATAACTTTTTATCACATCGCCCATATCAAAAACAAGCTCCACTATTTTCTTTTTATTTCCATCACATTTATATACTTTTCATACGGAGTTGAAACAAAAAAACATACTTGAAACAAAAAGCTGGTTTTTTCCTTTATATATTTTATAATTTCACAATTTTTTTACTTTCCCGCCACTTTCCTTTTTCAAATTTTTATTTCTATAATATATCAATTTCTGTCCAGTTGTTATAATCCGCTTATTGACAGGTTCTACTCCAAAGTCATTTATTTTCGTCTTATACTAATGTCTTCTTCTAAAATTAATTCCATTTTTCTCCCTGCTTAATACATAATATCTTCTGTGGGATCATATCCACTTCTTTTTAAATTCCCAATATTTCATTACCTGTTTCTGAAAAATTTCATTATTATAGTACATTTTCCAATCTTCATTAATTGTACTCGTATCTAAAAATATATTTAAAAAGCATAAAAGTATCTTTTTATTTTTCATCAAAAATATAAAGTCTATAAGTATAATACTTAGGCATATATATTCTTTTTAGGAATATTATTTGGAATTAATTTCAAAATGTCATTTTCAAAATCACTTATTAAGTTAGAAATATTTTCATAATTTCAACTTTTCCCTTCATATTATAAACTAAACCAACTTCTAAAATTATCTGTTCCAACATAATAAGTCATAAAATCGTGTTCTAAATCACAGTAAACTTTTCCTTTTAAATTTGATTTTTTATTAATTCAATTTCTTTAGTTACAAATATATTTGGTTTTTATCCATTTACAAGTATCTGAAAAGGTTATTCCTGATACCAATAAAAAGAAGCAACATTATTAATTTTTCACTTTTTCCTCCTTTTTAAAACATTTTTATTAAAATTATTTCAAAACTCTTTTTATATTATGTATTTTAACTTTTTATTAATTTTGTTTTATCAATAAAAAGTTTACCATATTTTCCTATTAATTTCAAGATACTACCAGTTTCTTCAAAAGTAACACTGACTTTAAAATTATCTTTTCAAAAACTGAATAATATAAAACTTGAGAAAACCAAATTAATGATTTTTCTAAATTCTTTATTTTTAAATATGTATAATATTCAAAATACTCATTAACAATGGCACAACTAGTATAAATAAAATTGTACTTGTAGTAACTACATTTGTAGAATACCCAATATCTCCTTTTGTTTCATTTGTTAAAATTGGTAAAAGCTGCAAATACTAGAGCTGCTGCCTGAATTACAAAAGTTTTTTATTTTCCAATGGATCAAGTTTTTACAAAAACGTCCTGCAATTTTTAAAAGCACAATCATGACAACCGAAAATACAAATCTTCCAAGTAGAGCTAAATTTGTATCCAAATCAAACCTAATACTGTGAAGTCCTGCATCCATAAAAACGATTCCAATATAAAGTAAAAGCAAGCGGTGTTACAACACTTCCAAGATATTTTGTAGTTTCCACAATTGGAGTTATAACTCTTATTCCTGATAACAGTACAGCAAAAGCAATTACAAATGCAATAAGTGGCGGCGATAATAATTTTTTCAAATCAAATCCACCTTTTGCATCTCCGCTATTTTCCATAGGGTCACTTGCCAAAAGCATATAGCCCAAAGTCCAAATTGACACAGTATTTGTAATATAGTACATCAAATAATATTTTGAAGCCGCTTCTCCAAAAAGTGCCATATTTAACGGAAGACCAATAAAAATAGTATTTGCATTAACTACCGCATTATAAAATACTCCACGTCGCCCTTCCCGCATTTTTACCAACTTTATTACCAAAAAGCCGCGACATATCCGATAATGACTAGAAGCAAATGTAAAAATCAGTCGATTCGACACTTCCTTCAAAGGCTTCCATATTTAAATATTTTAAAACTGAATAAAATATTGAGCAAGGCAATGCCACATTTGTAATAAGTTTTGATACATTTTCACTAAATGTATGATGAAACCAGTGCCTTTTTTCAAAATATATCCGATTGCAAATCATAACAATTATCGGGAAAATACTTCCCAGTGATTTTAAAAAAATCATTTTCCAACTTTCCTTTCTTTGAAGTTACAATAATTATATTTCAAACTCTATTAAAATCGAACTTTAGCAAAATAGTCATCTTTTAGTTCGATTTTTAAAGTTTCTTGTTTTTGCACAAAAATACAAATTAAAAGCAAGGACTTCTAAAAGTCCCTGCACTTTCCTATTTATTCTATAGTTTAAACAATAAATCCGTATATGTAGGAAAATTCCAAAATTCCTCATCAACAATTTTTCCAAATTATCACAAGGAACTCTCAATGCTTCCAGACCTGTCACTAATTTTTCTTTTTACTAAAATCAGTCTGTTTGTCTAATTTTGATTCATTTTTAACTCTATTAATTTCTTTTTCAGAGATTTTACCTCTTTTCTTAAAGCAGTAATATTTTGCCAAAACTTCTTTTAGCAGTTCTTCCTGTTCCTTTATAAACGCTTTTCCATATTTTTGAATCAATATGGTCAGCCAGTAAATTTGCAAATTTTATTCCAGATGGTAAAAATATTTTTGTTGGCAATATTAATCAGAGTTCTTGATTCTATGCTTAATTGTGTTACATATCTTTCGGCATAGGCATTGTATCTTGCGATTGATTCTTGCTCAGACAGCATTCCAATTTCCTGTGTCAATTCAAGCACATCTTTATCTATCATTTTTCTAAGTGCCGTATTTGAAGCTTCTTCGCTTGCAAGTCCTCTTTTTCTAGCTTCTTTCACCCATTCATCACTATATCCATTTCCATTGAAAATGATTCTGTGGTGCTTTTTATATGAATTTGCAATAATTTCATTTATTACTTTTTGGTAAAGATTTTTCAGTCGCTTTTTCCAGTTTATCTGCATATTCAGACAGAACTTTCCCTACCATCGCATTTATAACTGCCGCAGTAGTTGCAGGCGTAGAACTTGAACCCTGGCATTCTAAATTCAAATTTATTTCCAGTAAACGCAAATGGAGAAGTTCTATTTCTATCGCCAGCATCCATATTAAACGTTGGCAACACATCAACTGATAAATTTACTTTTGATGATTCAGAAACTGGAGCATCTTTTTATATGCAATATTGTTAAAAATTGTTGTCAACTCATCTCCTAAAAATTGAGATAATTGTTGGCGGAGCTTCATGTCCTCCTAGTCTATGGTCATTTGTAGCAGTTGCTGTCGCATATCTCAACATTGGATAATATCTGTCAACTGCTTCAATTACCGCAGCTACAAAAATTAGGAATTGAGTATTTGTTTTTGGGTCTTTTCCAGGACTGAACAAGTTTTTGCCCTCATCTGTTGCCAATGACCAGTTATTATGTTTTCCTGAACCATTTACTCCAGCAAACGGCTTTTTCGTGAAGCAATGCCACTAAATCGTGTCTTAATGCTGTTTTTCAATAGTTTCCATTATTATCTGATTTTTGGTCTGAAGCTAAGTTTGCTACAGAAAATAAAGGTGCGACTTCAAACTGGTTTGGTGCGACTTCGTTGTGTCTAGTTTTTCGACGGAATACCTAGTTTCCACAATTCAACGTCAACATCACTCATAAAGTTAATTACTTTTTCATAATTTTTCCAAAATAATGATCGCTCAGTTCCTGTCCCTTTGGTGCAGACGCTCCAAATAACGTTCTTCCTGTAAGCAACAAGTCGTCCCTTGCTTCAAACATATCTTTTTACAAGAAAAATATTCCTGCTCTACTCCCAAAGTGTTAAATACATGCTCCGAGGTTTTTATTTCCTAAAACTCTCAAAACTCTTAGTGATTGCTCACTTATATATTTCATTGTTCTTAATAAAGGTACTTTTTGTCCAACGCTTCACCAGTAAATGAAATAAAGGCAGTAGGAATATACAATGTAACTCCGTTTTTATTTTCTCTTATAAACGGATATGAACTTGTATCCCAGATTGTGTATCCTCTTGCTTCAAATGTGCTACGTAATCCTCCATTTGGAAACGATGAAGCATCTGATTCACCTTTTATCAAATTTTTCCAGAAAATTTATAAATAAGTTCTTCACTTTCTGTCGGTTCTAAGAATGAGTCGTGTTTTTCTGCCGTCAAGTCTGTCAATGGCTGGAACCAGTGGCAATAGTGAGTTGCCCTCTTTTTGTCGCCCAATCTTTTATAGCGTTCGCAATAACTTCGGCAGCTCCCTTTGATAATTCCGTTTTACCTAGTTGTGATGCCTTAAATTCCTTAAAAACGTCCTTGAAACTCTTTTTCAAGTTACTGTCTCTAAAGACATTCTCTCCAAAACTTTTTCATAGCGTTTTTCCATAAATTTTACCTCTTTCTTAATTATCATTTATCATTGAATTGGCTATTATTTCACAAATTCACTTTAATATAATTTATTATACAATGTGTAAAAATATAAGTCAAACAAAATTTTTCAATATTGTTTTAACATTAAATTATGCTATTTTTATTTTAAATTCACTTCGTCAACTGACTTTTTATGAATATATCCAGCCGTACCACCTTCATAACTGACCAAATACCAATTTCCTTCTTTACTTATAAATTTTACACTTGCACCATTAGGCAATTTTTCACGATTTTTGAATCTTTTACCAGGTGTTTTCTCTTACATTAACTGACGTTTTTATTCGTTGACCTCGTTACAAATAATGCATCTTTTTAACGACTGTGGATTTTCAGTATCACTTTGATTATTATTTCGTATTTGTAATTTTTGTGGCTGCACTGATTTTATAGAAGCCATACTTTGCATATTTTGAATCTCCTGCTCCCTTCTCATACGCTCCTGCTGTTCTCTTCTTAATTTTATTGTTTTATGCTGTGTAGCCACAACATGAGAATATCCAACAGTCAATAAAAATTAGCACAGCTATTATTCAAATATAATTTTTACCACTATATTGTGATTTTTTTCTCATTTCAAATATCTCCTTTTAATTTAATCCTATAAAATTTTTGCTTTTAATCTAATACCATTTCCCGTTTAAATAGCAAACGTTTAATAAATGTTGAATTACATACTATATTTAGTAAAAATTAAAACTTTTTGTCCTTAATATAGTTTCTATTTTTATAATGGAATTTAGTATTAGATTATTTTTATTTATCCTTTGTTAAAAAGGTTTGTAATAAATTCGTTATTTAAATGGGGTTTAGTATAAATTAATTATATTAATTCTTAAAAATTTATCTTTCCTTCCAAAAACTAATACTAGTATATCACATTTCCAGTTTTTATGAACAAAAATTTACATTTTTTAACAAAAATATTCAATTTTTCCAAACAAAAACCTGTCCTTTAGTTAGAACAGGTTTTATAGATGCATTTGTCATTTTTATCTTTTAAAATTTAAATTAATTATTTTTATTCACCGCTATCATCATCATCTTGTTTTAGCAGGTTTACTTTGGTTTCTTTGTAATTGGCTTTTATGAATATATCCTTTGTTTCCTTTAGAATCTTGAACTCTGTACCAATCTCCATTTTTTCCTGTTACTCTTACTTTTTCGTTATCATCTAGCTCATTTACTATAGCTGATTTTGAATTTGGATCTTTTTCTTACATTTACTAGATCTAAATCTGTTGATTTTGTTATAAGTGTTCTTTCTTTAGTTGGTACTGTTTGATTAGTTTGGTTAGTATTTTTGCTGCTCTTATTTGTATTTGTTCTGCTTACAGTTCTTTGCGGTGCTGGATTGGCAGCTTGTTGTTTCACCACTTGTCCTTGTTGTTGTTGCTGTTGTAATGCCGCTTGCTGTTGTGGATCTGTTACTACTGTTCCATCTGGCTGTAATTGTTGTGGTGGTGTCTGAACATTAGCCATATTTTTGAATTTCTGCTTGTTCTTTTTCTCTTTCTCCAATTTTGCTATTTTATTTTTGGCTCTAAAAATAAAAATATTCCTATACTCAAATAAAAATTAACAAAGTACTCCAATTACTGCTCCTAATATAACCTTTTACTATTGCATCATTATTCTGTCTAGCCATTTAAATTCCTCCTTTATGTTTTTAAACTTTTTTTCTAAAAATGACAAATTATTTATAATAATATACAATTTTATTATTATCTAAAAAACTTCTAATTATATTAATTTTTCACTATTTCAATTTATACACTTTTAAACTATGTTAACAGAAGTCTAATATATTATACCACATTTTTAGTATTAGTAAATAAAATGTTAAATTTTTCATTCTTTATTAAATATAAAGTATTTTAGAAATTTTTCTTACTCACAAAAAGTATGCTATTCTCATTAGATAAAATAAGTCTTAAAATATGAATTGTAGAAAAAGAGAGTGAATAAAAATAAAAAGCTTTGACAAAGAAACGAACTGAAAACAATAATTTATTTTTCATATCAGTTTTTAATATAAAATTTATTTCAGCAAATTTACAATATTCCAAACACAATTATTGCAGTAATTTTTAAATAGTATCTTAGATATATTTTTGTGTGCAATACTGAATTAGGATTTATCATTATTCAAATTCTAGTAAGCAATTTTAGGTACACTTCAATGACTAAAAATCTATAATCTTTATTTGTAATATCCTAAAAATATGTTAAAATATTAATAGAAATAAAATTACTAAGGAGTGATTATTATGAGAGTACTAACTTTTCTTTTTACTAACAATGTCAATTCAACTATTTTCCGCCAATTACAAAGTTGTTCTTAAAAAGAGTTACTTTATCACAACAGGAAATCAATAAGAATAACAAGGAAATAGAAATTGCCGCTAAAAGGGACTTTGATTTAATTATGAGTGCTACTATGCAAGGAGCAAATTCTATGGTTTCGAAATGATGAATGGGCAGATGCCGTTAAGTTCATCTGATAAAAATTTGAAAGATGAAATCATTTTTACAACGATTTATTTAATATTATGATGAAAAAGTAAGACTAATATTGAAAAAATAAGATATATTAAAAATGATGTTGCAGAAATAACTTTAAATTTAAATTCCTAATACAACAGAAAAATTTCCAAAAAATACACGAATCAATGATTACTGAGCTTCTTTCTAATAAAAATTTAGATGAGATGTCGAAAAATGAGTTTATGGAAAAATTTATGACAAAAATGTTTAATGATATGAAAATGTACGAAAAATACAAACAGCTATATGTCTGTAAGGATCAATTTATCTGGAAAAGACAACGGAAAGATGGGCAGTTGCAGAATTGGATGAAAAATTAAGAAATTACAAAGAAATGTATAAAATTACAAAAGAATAATTTAAAAGGCTCCATTTTAGGTAGCCCTGTATTTTTATAATACTTAAGAAATTTTGAGTTCTTTCGTGCTGTGGATTCAAAAATACGTCATTTGGACTTCCTTGCTCTACAATTTCTCCATCAACTATAAAATTACCCTGTCCTTTACACTTCCCTTGCAAATCCCATTTCATGCGTTACAACAACCATTGTCATTCCGTCTTTTTGCCAGCGATTTCATTACTTTCAGCACTTCTCCTACCATTTCAGGATCTAGAGCTGAAGTTGGCTCGTCAAATAATATTGCTTCAGGATTCATTGCCAATGCTCTTGCTATTGCAACTCTTTGTTTTTTGCCCTCCAGACAAACTGGATGGATAAAATCCGCCTTTTCTTCAAGCCCTACTTTTTAGAAGTTCTTTAGCTTTGACTTTAGCTTCTTCTTTGCTCATAATGTAACTGAGGGCTAAAATAATATTTTCCAAAACTGTTAAATGTGGAAATAAATTAAACGACTGGAAAACCATTCTCTATTTTTCTCTCAATTTATCAATATTCAAAATTTTTATCCAGCCATATCCTCATTATCTACCAAAATATGTCCTCCGTCAAATTCCTCAAGTCCATTTATACATCTTAAAAATGTACTTTTTCCTGATCCAGAGGCCAATTACGCCTATAACTTCACTTTTTCTATTGCTACACTTATATCTTTCAAAACAACATTATTTCCAAATTGTTTTTTAAATTTTTACTTTTATCATACTTTTGCTTCCTTCATTTTCTTGAATAAAGTTGACAGAATTTTTGATTACAAGATAATAAATTAATGCGATAATTAACATTGTTTCAAAAGTCTTATAATTAGTTTTGAATGCAATTTGCCTTTCCCCATCAAATCAGCAACTCCTATTACCATCGTAATGATGTGTCTTTTTAACGACGTAATGAATTGATTTAAAATTGCGGGTATCATGTATCGCCTGTGGTAAAATGACTTTTCTCATTGCTTTTTCCAAAAGATAATCCCAGACTTCTCGCTGCTTCCATTTGCCCTGTGTCAATTGCCTGTATTCCTCCTCTAAAAATTTCAGCCAGAAATGCCAGCATTCAAGCTTATTATAATAACTCCAGCAATTTCAGGCGACATCTGCTGTCCGTTCAGGGAAAGCCTTATTTATAATCGGAACAACTCCAAAAATAAAAGAATATCGCTTGCACTAATAACGGGTTCCTCTTATAAGGTCAATATATTCCTTCCCAATCCACTGCAAAGTTTTAATCAGATAAAAATTAAAATTCTTCTTTTTCGTAGGCACAAAATTTATATATCCTACACCAATACCAATCAGCACGGCAAAAATAACGATATTGCCGCTATCAAAAGTGTCGTGCTAATCCAATTAAAAATTCTATTTTATATTCTGATAATATTTCAACATAAGTTTTTAAATAATTCAGCATATTTTTCCCTTTCTAAAACTCAAAAAGATTTAGCAAAAAAGCAAATCAGTCCTAGAATTTTATATTTACGCTATGATGTAAAGAACCTTTTGCTTTTTATTTTTATTATTTTGTATATTTATCCACTATTTTTGATATTCTCCATTTCTTTTAATGTTTCAATCCTTTGTTGAATTTTTCCAATAATTCCTTATTTTTCTCCTTTCTTTAACCATAAATCCATATTCATTGTTTGTCAATTTTTCTGTTCCTATTTTAACATTTAAGTTTTGGATTTACTTTTTATTGTATAAGCAATTACTAGATAATCTTCAAATACGCATCTGCCTGATTATTTTCTACTGCCTTTAATGTGAAGCTGAATCTTCAAATACTCTTATAGTAGCTTTCCTTTTAAATTATCTTCTGCAATTTTGCTCCAGCTGTGCCATTTTTACAACTAGTCTTTTTCCTTCAAATCTTTACAGTTTTAATAGTACTGTTACCCCTTGACCTAACTAAAGGCAACTAGCCTGATTCATAATATGGATCAGAAAAATCTACAGATTTTTCTTTCTTCAGTAATGCTCGCTCCTGCGATTACTCCATCAAGCTGTCCTGGCTGTAACGCTGGAATCAATCCCCAAAATCCATTGGCTTAAATTCCACTTCAAATCCTTCTAGTTTCCCAATCGCTTTGCAACAATTCTATATCAATTCAGTATATTTGCTATCCTTTTTTATATTCAAATGGCGGAAAACTTGTCTATTCCAATTGTATATTTTTCTTGCCATCTGCCGATTTACTTTACATGCCATTGTTAACATAAATACTGTCACTAACATAATCATTTTAACATTTTAGATTTCTATAAAATTATCCTCAAATTTTTAGATTTTATTTCTTAAATTGCTTTTTGCATTTAAGAATATTCGTTATGAAAAAGTCTAGCACATTATTGTCAAAATTTTTAAATTTTTCATATTTTTCCATTTTTACTAAATTTTTCACAAATTTTTAGATCTTGTTTTCATAATTTTAATTGCTATTCGCCATATAAATTACTTTTTCACTAATAACTCAAATTATAATTTTACACATAATAACAGCCATCATTTTTGGATAACTCTTAATTTTTAAAACTCTAATACATTACTTTTGGGCGGAATCTGTTGTTCTACTTTTTGAATTTCTTTTAGATTTTTATTTGTTGTTTTATACCATTAAACATTGACTCATTAATTTTTAGTTATATCTTGTTCAGAAACACTATTTATAATTTTCTCAGCTTTATTAAATTTACCTAAACGTCTGTTAGCTTCTGCTTTTATTAATCAAGCATCCTCTTTCTTCTCTTAGCTGCTTTTAAAGTTGCATAATTTTACTCTTTTAGTGATTTTATTTCATTGTCTAAATTGGCAATTACCTTATCAATATAATTTATAGGATTTTGTAAGTTCATTATTTATTGAAGACTTTTGTTCATTGTAAACGTATCCTATTTTTCAAGTTCATCCATATAAAATAAGCTCACAGCTTTAATATTTTTATCTACTTTAGCAAATAAACGAGTCTATTTTTGTTTTTCACCCTAATTCACGATATAATTTAGCTTGTTAGTAATTGCTCTTTCAGTTATTTCTTTCTTGTTTTCAGCTATTTCTCTTTGTAAAAATTCAAAGTGCCTTATTTACAATCATCCGTTTATCATTTTTATCTTGAATTTTGTTTTGAAACGTTCAAAACCATTGCTTAACTCAATACCTGTCAAATCATAATAAAAATTTGCCGCCTTTGTAAATCTTTTGATGAAACACTCTCCAGTATTTATTCATTTTCCCCATATTCTTTATTTTCAGCATACAAGTTAATAATTTCAAGGTATTTCTTCCTTTTTAGCTTCAAATGATTTTCCAAATAATTTATTCCTTTGCAATGCTTCTTTTTGTTATTTGCTGATTTTCTGAATGGTCAAAATAATACGATTATAATAAAGCTTCTCCAATTTCCTTATCTGAAAACTCTTTTTGCTAATTCATACAAATCTTCCTAAATAATAATATTTTCCCGCCTCTTTGGAAATTTCACGATAATCTTTTCCATTAATAATTTTTCGTATAATTCTGCATTGGTAAATTTTCCTTAAACATTACAAGTTATTTCAGGACATTGTGGTATATGAAAATCTGCAAATTTTTCTCCCACCAATGAGGACAAACATGCAGGTGTTCTTATCGCATGGTGTTCCAAAAATATTTAAATTTCCCAATAATAATGAACTCTCCCAAATTATTGCTCCAACTTTTAACTCATTTTCCACACTCCTTTTAAGATATAATTAAATTTGTCGCAATATATTCTGTACAATCTATGTTTATAAAAAGAAATATGCCTGATTCTAGTTTTAAAATAAAAGGGAGGGAAGGTTGGGATATATCTAATTTTGCATACTTTTACTTCTATTTTAAGTGAACTGACTATACTCACACACAGTATGTTATTCATATCAAA
>BNJU01005109.1_pt1 | contig 27085 bp, 38 predicted proteins | sample 8539281 | NCBI WGS metagenome assembly BNJU01 (sample SAMD00202456, study PRJDB9452) | human saliva metagenome | isolation source: human saliva | place: Japan
TCTTAGTGAAGTTGAATTCTGCTGAATTGGCACGCTGTTTTTACGTTTTTGAGTAGGTTTTTCTGGAGTTTCTACAGATTTACTTACTGGGTTGTAAACGTGAACTATTTGGTTCGCTTTGTTTTTCGATATCTACCCTCCTGCAACGTCTGCTTTAACTGTTGCTGGGATATCAAATTTGTAGTAACGCTCAAATGCAAATTTAGTTGTATCGATAACTTGAGTATTTTCTGCATCACCTAAGATTTGTTCATAGAAAGCTTTAGATGTAGCTGTAATACACCATTTTCAACTTTAATGTCGAATTTAGATGTAACATCAACTCCTGTTGTACTGTCATAGCTTTTAATATCAGCAGCGTTAACTGTTAATTTATCTGCTTCATAAGTGTCAGAGATACCAACAGATTGGATGTTGTTTTTGTCAGTGAAGTTCTTAGTATCTAACCATACTTGAGTAAACTAATTTATCTCCACGTTCAACAGTCTTAGTATTGATGTTTTCTGCTTCATTGTTGTTTTGTTAAGTCAACATATGGGTTAGCATTTGTTTCAGTGTATTCATCTGTTAACTCATCATCATCGTCCATTAATTTTGTACCTGTTAGGTCATATTTTTCTTTGTTAAGAACGAATTTTTCTGGTTGGAATACAGGTGTTTCTGGAGGAGTTATTTTGTTATTGAACTCTTTATCCGCTGTTCCATCAGTTGCATACCACTAGCATCTACCCCACCAGCAGAAACTTCGTTAGTTACTGTTGTTAACGCATGACCATTTTTTAGAAACTTCTACAGTAATAGTAGCTTTCATAGTATCATATACCATTCCAGCTTCTTTAGCTGCAGGGATAACTTCTTCTACAGTGTAAGTGTGTGTTCCAACTTTAGAGTTGTCAAATGTTAATTCTGAGAATGTAACAGTTCCGTCTGCTTTGTTAGTTACTGTTTCAACTTCTTGTCCGTTTGCATCTTTAAGAACGAATTTGAATTCTCCGTCTTTAAGCTCACGTCCAGCTAATTTCTTAGTGAAGTCGAATTTAGTTTTAACTGGTGCTACAACATAGTTGTTGAAGATTTTATCATCAGCACTTGATTTGAATCCACCTTCAGCACTGTATTTAACTGCAGCTTCTAAACCACCTTGAGCGTTCTCAGTTACATTAACAGTCATAGTAACTGTCATTTCATCGTAATCAACATTTGCATCTGAACCTGGAGTTTCAGTGATTGAGTAAGTATATGCACCTGTTTGTTAAATGTTAATTTGCTGAATGTAGCTTTACCGTCAGCTTTGTTAGTTACAGTTTCTTCATATACTTGTATTGATGGGTTAGGTTGTACTTCTTTAAGTTTAAATGTAAACTCACCATTCGCTAATACACGTCCTTCAAGTTCTTTTTCAACTTCTGGAGTTACTTCAACTGGCTCTTGTTTTACATAGTAGTAAACTGGTTGTTTATATGGTGTTAACGAGTTTGATAAGTCAACGTTTGTACCGATACCATTTACTCCTTTTACTAATTGTTCGTTTGGAGAAAGATGACCGATATTGTCTCCTAAGAATGGTACGAATACAGTTTTATATGGTGTATATCCAGCAGCTTTTTGGAAGTCAAATGAAACTTCTTTACCATTTGCATAGTTTACACCTTTACTGTCAGTGAAAGCAATTGTGTTAAGAGGTGATTTTTTAACAGCTAATTCTTGTTTGTTATAATCACCTGGTTTAATAGGCTTAGTTTCTGCTAGTAACATATAACCCTCTGTGTCTAATGATCCATCAGAACGTTTACTTTGTTGTTTTGGATCTAGTAAGTAAATACGAACTACTACTGTTCCGTCTTCCCCTACGATTTCTTTAATACGTTTAATTCCCGCACGCTCAGCGTCCATGAATTTAGTTCCAACTGTATAAGGACGGCTTACATAACCTGATATATCATTTGCAGCAGCTGTTTGATAAAGTTTATATCCAACAAATTGACGCTCACCAGATGCTGTAAAGCTTTGACCTTCCATAGCTTTAGTAGTATATCTAGCTAAATCTACTTCATTACCATTTTCTTTATAATCTTGAACTGTTACATCAGTTTTATTAGCGTTGAAAAGTAGGATTGTTTTTTATCAACTACTTTATAGTAAGTTGTTTTTCAACAAATGCCGATTTTAGCATTAGTACCTGTTATTGTACGACCGTTATAAGCTGGTTCTACAACATTAATAATATCTGTTGTTGTACGAGCAGCATAAGCATCATCGTATAATTTTGTTCTTCAGTAGTAAGTGTGTGTCCTAGAGCTACTAAAAGCTTGGATATTAGCACCAACTTCATATCCAAATTGAATGAATGGTTGGTCAGTTTTACCAGGTCCAGTACCCTAAAACCTTTATCATAATCTACTTGATAAGTTAACTCTCCTCTAGATGCAGCAGCAGTCGTAGTGAATTTTTGAATACCACTTGTTGCTGTAATAGTTCTAGTTTCTACTACATTACCAGTGTTTTTATCAATTAATTCTACAACTGTATCTTTAGAATCATCAAATCTCTTATACGCGCAGAGTAATAATTTGTATTGTAACGTTCGTTAAATCTAGTAAGATCTACGATACTGTATGTGTACCAGTCTCCTTCTTTAGCTGAGTAACCAGCTGGTACCGTTTGAGATCTTACAGTTGCACCGTTAGCATCTTTGATTTCCGGAGTTACTTTTTCCCCATCTTTTAAGTAAGTGCTCACCGCTACTGGGTTAGAGTTGTGGTCTCCAGATACAGCTTCGTTAGTAACAGCACGACGGCTACGTACTCTTGGTTTATCCCCTTCTGAGTCCTTGTTAGCTTCTACTTTTGGTGAAGTCTCCTCTTTTTGCAATTGCTTCTTTTTGTAGAAGTTGCTGTTGACTCATCTTTTTGCAATTTCTTCAGCTTTCGGTACTACAACATTAGCTGTTGCTGTTTCTGAAAATTTCTGCTTTTTGCAGGTGTCACCGATGGTGTTTCTGCTTTTGCTGTCGTCTCAGTCTTTGGTGTTGCAGTTTCTGCATTAGTTTCAGCCGCTTGTGCTTCTCCACTACCCTAATGCAAAACTAAGTTCAAATCCTAGAAAACAGACGCTACGCCAACTTTATATTTTCTTAAAGAAAATCGTTGATGCTCTTTTTTCTTATCATTAAATATATTCTCCTTTTATTAAATAATATTTTTGCATAATCTATAATTCTATATAACAACATTTATATAAACATAATATTATAAACGCATTCATTATAACATACCATGATATTAACTTCAAATAATATATCTTTAATAATAATTTACTTCTCTAGATATTTTAAAATGTATCAAAACAAAGTTTTTATTAATATCCGTTTAGATTTTTCTTAGCTTCTTTACATTTGACTATTTATAATATTTCTGTGAAGCTGGAGTTTACTAAATATATGTACATTATTTTATTTAGTTGTAATATAACTACGGATTTTACTATATTTTTATAATTAATAATACCCTAATATGTATTTTCTTATCATACTTTGATTTAAACCCTACTGTACTTGTATAATATCCTTCTGCACAAAATTTACTGTTCCCACATTTATATTTAAAATTTTCATGTTTATCATATATCATAAATAAACTTTTTCCTTTTCAAATATACTATAAAATTTGACATACTGTACTTTAGGGTATTGATACCAATACATCAACATGATCTATCATCAAATATCCTTATATTATTTCTATTTCTTTATATTTACATTGCTTTATCAATATTCTCTCTATACTTCTTTTATAATAATTAAATATTGCTTTTCACCCTATACTTAGGGATATATACAATTTGGTACATTTTGTATGTGATAAACTATTATGTTTATTTTGCCATTTAAAATCATCCTTATTTTTAAACATACATTCTCTTATTTCATCAAGAAAGGATGATTTTTCAATTGTATAATTTCTTTTACCTACATCCGCATAGCAGGTGTTTTCTTGTTTGCATAGATATAATTATAAAAACAACGGATCCGATTAAATCGAATCCGTTATTTTTAGTTATTTCTAACTTGATAATCTACAAAGTTTTTATAGATTATTCTTCGTCTTTACGTCTTCTTACTGCTAACGCAATACCTGCTAGCAATGTTCCGAAATCCAGCTAACATACCGCTTGTAGACTCTTTCACCAGTATTTGGTAATACTGGTTTTGGTGGTTTAACCGGTGTTGGTGGTGTTGTGATGGCGGTGTTGGATGGTAGTTGTGGAAGCGTTGTGGTGTTGTCAGGGCGTTGGTGGTGTTGATGGTGGTGTTGTCGGTGTTGGTGGAATTGTTGGTGTTGGAATTGGTGGTATAACCCTGTTGTTGAATTCAGTATCTTCTGGTAATTGAGAAGATGCTGTTAAGACTTTACCTTCTTTTGTAACTGTAACTGTTACTGTAGCTACCATCTTATCATATTCAACTCCTGATTCAGTACCTTTAACCTCTTCAACAGTATATTTGTATGTTCCTTCTTCTCCACGTTTGAATTCAAGTGCAGAGAACTTGATGTTTCCTGCTGCATCGTTCTTAACTGTTTCAATTACGTTTCCATCTTTATCTTTAAGTACGAAGCTAAATTCACCTTCTTTTAGCTGACGTCCTTCAAGTTTCTTAGTGAAGTTAAATTCAACTTTAGTTGGGATGTTAACTACACGTTTTTCTGTTGGTTTTTCTGGTTTTTCAACAGATTTCTTAGTTGGATCGTATTGGTGTACAGTTTGAGAAGCAGTGTTTTCGATATCTACACCATCTTTAGCTGTTGCTTTGATAGTTGCAGGGATATCAAATTTGTAGTAACGACCAAATGCGAATTTATCTGTGTCGATTACTGGAGTATTTTCTGCATCTCCTAGAGACTTAGTTAAGTCAGCTTTAGATGTTGCAGTAATTACACCATTTTCAACTTTAATATCAAATTTAGCTGTTACATCTTCACCTGTTACAGAATCGTAAGCTTTAATATCAGCTACATTAATATCTAAGTTTTCACTATCGTATTTATCTGTTACACCTACAGATTGAATATTATGAGCTGTAGTAAATTTAGTTGTATCTAACCACACTTGATAAACAACTTGATCACCTTTCTTAAGTGTCTTAGTATTGATATTTTTGCGGTTCATTGTTATTATCTTTTATCAGCATATGGATCTTTATTTGTATCTGCAACTTTATCTGCTAATTCTTTATCGTCATCTAATAACTTAGTTCCCAGTAATATCAAATTCTTTTTATTTAGAATATATTTTCTGGTTGAATTCAGGAGTTTCTGGTGGTGTTACTGTGTTATTAAACTCTTTGTCTGCTGGTTCAGTTACGTTAGTGCAACTAGAGCTTTTGTTGTTCCGTCTGTTTGCTACTGTTACTGTTACTTCTGCTCTCATTGTATCGTATGTTACAGTTCGTATCTGTTCCTGCTACTTCTTCTACAGTGTATGTGTATGTTCCTTCTTCTCGCGTTTTGAATTCTCAAGTGCTGAGAACTTAACTTTTCCATCTGCATCGTTCTTAACTGTTTTCAACAACTTTACCTGTTGAATCTTTAAGTGCGAAGCTAAATTCTTGTTCTTTAAGTTCACGACCTTCTAATCTTTTTAGTGAAGTTTGAATTCTACTGTACTGGTACGTTGTTTACACGTTTTTCTGTTGGTTTATTTGGTTTTTCAACTTTCTTAGTTGTTGGGTTGTAGTAGTTTACTACTTGTGCCGCAGTATTTTCGATGTCTACTCCACCTGCAACATCAGCTTTAACTGTTGTTGGAATATCAAATTTGTAGTAACGTCCAAATGCAAATTTAGTTGTGTCAATGATTTGAGTATTTTCTGCATCTCCTAGAGACTTAGTGAATCCAGCTTTAAGTGTTGCTGTGATTACTCCGTTATTAACTGTGATATCAAATTTAGATGTTACATCATCTCCTGTTACTGAATCGTAAGCTTTGATCTTAGTTTCATCAAGATTTAACTTAGCTTCATCGTAATCATCTGAGATTCCTACAGATTGGATGTTATCTTTGTTGTTTGCATCAAATTTAGTTGTATCTAACCATACTTGGTAAACTAATTTATCTCCGCGTTTAACAGTCTTAGTATTTAAGTTTTGTTTTTCGTTGTTAGATGCATCATCAGCATATGGGTTTGCATTTGTATCTGCATACTTGTCTGCTAATTCTTTATCGTCGTCAACTAGTTTATACCAGTAATATCAAATTTTTTTCTTCAGAAACAACATATTTTTTCTGGTTGGAACTTAGAGTTCTTCTGGTGGAGTTACACGGTTGTTAAACTCTTTGTCTTCAGCGTCTGTTACGTTTGTAACTAATGCTTTAGCTGTTCCATCGTGTGATACCACAACTTTAACTTTAGCTACCATTGAGTCATATGTTACAGTAGCGTCTGTTCCTACTACCTCTTCAACTGTGTAGTTATAGTTCCTTCTTGACCTTTTCTTGATTCGATAGCTGTGAATTTAACTTTTCCATCTGCATCGTTCTAACTGTTTCTACAACTTTACCGGCATGCATCTTTAAGTGTAGAAGCTGAATTCGTTAGCTTTTAAGTTCACGACCTTCTAATTTCTTAGTGAAGTTGAATTCTACTGGTACTGGTACGTTGTTTACACGTTTTTCTGTTGGTTTTATTTGGTTTTTTTCAACTTTCTTAGTTGTTGGGTTGTAGTAGTTTACTACTTGTGCCGCTAGTATTTTTCGATGTCTCACTCCACCTGCAACATCAGCTTTAACTGTTGTTGGAATGTCAAATTTGTAGTAACGTCCAAATGCAAATTTAGTTGTGTCAATGATTTGAGTATTTTCTGTATCTCCTAGAGATTTAGTAAATCCATCTTTAAGTGTTGCATGATTACTCCGTTATTAACTGTGATATCGAATTTAGATGTTACATCATCTCCTGTTACTGAATCGTAAGCTTTTGATCTAGTTTCATCAAGATTTAACTTTAGCTTTCATCATAATCATCTGAGATTCCCACAGATTGGATGTTATCTTTGTTAGTTGCATCAAATTTAGTTGTATCTAACCATACTTGGTAAACTAATTTATCTCCGCGTTTAACAGTCTTAGTATTTAAGTTTTGTTTTTCGTTGTTAGATGCATCATCAGCATATGGGTTTGCATTTGTGTCTGCAACTTTGTTTGCTAATTCTTTATCATCGTCATCTAGTCTTTGTCACCAGTAATATCAAATTTTTCTCTTCAGAAACTAGTATTTTTCTGGTTGGAATTTGGGCTCTTCTGGTGGTTTAACTGAGTTATTAAACTCTTTGTCTTCGATAGAACCAAGTGTAGCTACTAGAGCTTTAGCTGTTCCATCGTGTGATACTGTGATAGTAACATTTAGCTTTTCATTGAGTCGTCAGTTAATGTCAGTGTCTGTTCCTTTACCACCTCTTCAACAGTATAGTTTGTGAGCACCTGCTTCATCCTTTTCTTGAATTTTAATGCTGAGAACTTAACGTTTCCTGCTGCATCGTTCTTAACTGTTTCAACAACTTTACCTGTTGAATCTTTAAGTACGAAGCTGAATTCTTGATCTTTAAGAACTCTTCCTTCTAATTTCTTAGTGAAGTTGAATTCTACTTGTACTGGTACGCTGTTTACACGTTTTTCAGTTGGTTTGTTTGGTTTTTCTACAGTTTTGCTGATTGGGTTGTAGTAGTTTACTACTTGTGCTGCTGTATTTTCTATATCTACTCCACCTGCAACATCTGCTTTAACTGTTGCTGGAATATCAAATTTATAGTAACGTCCAAATGCAAATTTAGTTGTGTCTATAATTTGAGTATTTTCAGTCATCGCCTAGAGATTTAGTGAATCCATCTTTAAGAGTTGCTGTCATTACTCCTATTTTTCAACTTTTAATATCAAATTTGTTTGTTACTTCATCACCAGTCTTACTGCATCGTAAGCTTTGATTGTTGTAGCATCAACATCAACTTTAGTTTCATCAAAGTCATCAGTGATTCCTACAGTTTGGATGTTGTTTTTTTGTTAGTTAAGTCAAATTTAGTTGTATCTAACCATACTTGGTAAACTAATTTATCTCCGCGGTTAACAGTCTTAGTATTGATATTTTCTGCTTTCGTTGTTAGATGCATCATCAGCATATGGGTTTGCATTTGTATCTGCATACTTTATTTTCTAATTCTTTATCATCATCTAATAGTTTATCACCAGTTAATATCAACTTTTTCTTTGTTTAAACAACATATTTTTTTCTGGTTGGAATTTAGGTTCTTCTGGTGGTGTTTAACTGAGTTGTTAAACTCTTTGTCTTCGATAGCTCTCAAGTGTAGCTACTAGAGCTTTTAGCTGTTCCGTCATGTGACACTGTGATAGTAACATTAGCTTTCATTGAGTCATAGTTAATGTCTGTATCTGTTCCTTACTACCTCTTCAACAGTATAGTTTGTGAGCACTCTGCTTCACCTTTTCTTGAATTTTTAGTGTTGAGAACTTAACGTTTTCCTGCTGCATCGTTGCTTAACTGTTTCAACTACTTTTCCTGTTGAATCTTTTAAGCTACGAAGCTGAATTCTTATCTTTAAGAACTCTTCCTTCTAATTTCTTAGTGAAGTTAAATTCTACTGAAATTGGCACGCTGTTTACACGTTTTTGAGTTGGTTTTTTCTGGAGTTTCTACAGATTTTGCTTACTGGGTTATAAACGTGAACTATTTGGTTCGCTTTATTTTCGATGTCTACCCCACCTGCAACATCTGCTTTAACTGTAGCTGGGATATCAAATTTGTAGTAACGTCCAAATGCAAATTTAGTTGTGTCGATAACTTGAGTATTATCTGCATCACCTAAAGATTTGTTCATAGAAGCTTTTAGATGTAGCTGTAATTACGCCATTTTCAACTTTAATGTCGAAATTTAGATGTAACATCAACTCCTGTTGTACTATCGTAAGCTTTTAATATCAGCAGCGTTCACTGTTAATTTATCTGCTTCATAGAGTATCAGAGATACCAACAGATTGAATGTTGTTTTTGTCAGTGAAGTTCTTAGTATCTAACCATACTTGGTAAACTAATTTATCTCCACGTTCAACAGTCTTAGTATTAATGTTTTCTGCTTCGTTATTGTTAGTTAAGTCAGCATATGGGTTAGCATTAGTTTCTGTATATTTGTCAGTTAATTCTTTATCGTCATCTAATAGACTTTTCACCAGTAAGGTCAAATTTTTCTTTATTTACAAACTATATTTTTCTGGTTGGAATACAGGTGTTTCTGGAGGAGTTATTTTGTTATTGAACTCTTTATCCGCTGTTCCATCAGTTGCTTTACCATTAGCGTCTCACCCCACCAGCAGAAACTACGTTAGTTACTGTTGTTAATGTGTGACCATTTTTAGCAACTTCTACAGTAATAGTAGCTTTCATAGTATCATATACCATTCCGGCTTCTTTAGCTGCAGGGATAACTTCTTCTACAGTGTAAGTGTGCGTTCCAACTTTAGAATTGTCAAATGATAATTCTGTAAATGTTACAGTTCCGTCTGCTTTTATTTTTAACAGTTTCTACTTCTTCACCTTGTGCATTTTTTAAGAACAAAAGCTAAATTCATCCTCTTTTAGAGTACGTCCAGCTAATTTCTTAGTGAAGTCAAATTTAGCTTTAACTGGTGCCACTACATAGTTATTAAACTCTGCTATCTTCTGGCATTGTAACTGCCGCACTCAGTAGTCCAGTACTGCATTTTTTTGTAACATCTACTGTTGCTTCTGCATTCATTTTATCATAATCAATGTTTGTATCTGTTCCAGCTACTTCACGTACTGTATACGTATGTTTCCTACTTGATTATAAGAGATTTCATCAAATGTAATTGTTCCATTTTGCCGCATTTTTCTTAGTTTTGAATTACATTTTCCATTTTTCTAATAATTCAAATGTAAATGCATCTGCTTCTAAGTTCTTACCTTCTAATTTCTTAGTGAAAGTAAATTGTGCTTTTGTTGCTGGTGGTGTAAATGTATTGTTAAATTCTGTATCTCCAGGAAGAATTTTTGTAGCTGTAAGTACATGACCAGCTTTAGTTACTTTCTACAGTTACTTCTAGCTTTTCATTGTATCATAAGTCATTCCTGCTTCTTTTTCTGTTGGAATTACTTCTTCTACAGTATACTTGTGTTCTCCTACTTGAGTGTTTTTGAATATTAATTTATCAAAAGCTTACTTTTACCATTTGCATCATTTTTTTCTTAGATTTGTATTACTGTACCTTCTGAATCTTTTAATACAAAACTAAATTCATCTGCTTTTAATGTACGGCCAGCAAAGTGCTTTACTGAAATCAAATTGAGTTTCAACTGGCGCTACTACATAGTTATTGAAGATTTTTATCAGTTTCAGATGATTTGAATCCACCTTCTGACTATATTTTACTGTAGCTTCTAAGTCTCCTACAGCATTCTTCTCTGCTACTGTAACAGTCATAGTAACTTCCATAGCATCATAATCTACATTTTCATCTGCACCTTTAATTTCAGTAATTTTATATGTATATGTTCCTGCTTTTATTAAATGTTAGTTCACTAAATGTAGCTTTTCCCATCCCGCTTTATTAGTTACTACTTCTTCATAAGGTTTTTCACCAACACTTACATCTACATTTTCTTTCTTCAGTTTAAAAGCTAAACTCTCCATCCCACTAATACTCGTCCTTCAAGTGCTTTTTCTACTTCTGGTGTTACTTTTGCTGGCTCTTGTTTTACATAGTAATAAACTGTTTCATAGGCTCTTGTTAATTTATTTTCTAAACGGAAAAATATTCCTCGATCCTACTGGGACACCATTAATAGCATAAGGTTGATCTCGACTTCCTCTATTAACATAGAACTCACCTGCTGATGAATATCTTGCTTTTATATGAAGCTGCATCAGATGCACTAACTTCTATTTCTTCATAATGAACATCGTTAGGTTGCCCAGTCGATGCCCAAACTAATTTATAAAAGTTCCATTTGGACGCTTGTAAATAAAGCTTCCGTTTTTCAAATTCTAAATCTCCTTTATAGTTTTGTATTTTTGCTTATCAGAGAAAAATAGCAAATGGTTTCCCTACTATGCTTATCTCTTAATTCTGGTATAAGATTATCTCTACTTGGTTTATTATTGTCAGCATTCCAACCTGTATCATTAATTTCTGGATTATACCTAAATCTTCTGGATGATCAATTTTATTATTACTTCCAGGACGTATAATTGTCTCATAAACTTTTTACATATCCATCCGTATTCAAATCTTTAGAAATTTTACCAAGACTATCAGATTTATTAGCCCACATTTCATACGAACCGTTCCATCTTCTTTAACAACTTCTTTGATACGTTTAACCCCACCTTCAGCATTAGCTACGTCAAACCAACGTTGCCCCTACAGTATAAGGTTTTTTTCAGAACGTCTTCTAGAGATTTTCCATCTGCAGTTTGATAAAGTTTATATCCCTGCAAACTGACGTAATCCTGAAGCATGAAAATCTTGCCCTTCCATACCTGTAATAGTAAATGTTCCTAAAGATTCTCTCTTCCTGTTTCTGTGTAAGTTTGTGGATTTACGTCTGTACGATTTGCATCAAATGTTTTTGATTCTCTATCAACAACTTTTATAATAAGTTGTCTTTTGAGTTTTACGAGGAATGTAATACTGAGGGTCTGTAATACTAGTTCCTTCATTTGCTGCATTAACAACATCATAAATTTGAAGAGCTGAACGTGGACCATCAAAATCAGTAGCTAATCCAGTATATTTCCATGTTGCACGTAATGCAGGACAGCTACTTTTATCTGCATCTTGTATGTCCTCATAACGGAATTGAATATAAGCTTGAGAATTCCCAGTAAGTGGGGCTAGTACAGATTGTCCTAAATTAACAGTACCAGCTCCATTAATACTTTTTGTTTCTACTACACTGTTTGTATTACCATCTACTAATTCAATTGTTACATTTGTTGAATCATCATATGGTTTTTGACATTCGATAATAATATTTTGTATTATATTTTTATTAAAATTGTGTAAATCAGTTACTATAAAAGTATACTGAGACTGATTTGGATTAAGTTTAAAATCGACACCAGTTGTTACTTTATCCACCCGCTGGATCTTTTGGTGTTGGTACTTTTAAATCACGATTTTTCAAAACTAGCTCCATTAAGTTCTGTCATAGCAGGAGTGGCCTCGCTGCCCCTCAGTATTACTTACTCAATAGGTGCTGTTGCTGATCGATCAGTTCCAGTTGCACGACGACTACGCACTCTTGGTTTATCCCCTTCTGAGTCCTTGTTAGCTTCTACTTTTGATGAAGTTTCTCTTTTTGCAATTGCTTCTTTTGTAGAGTTGCTGTTGACTCATCTTTTTGCAATTTCTTCAGCTTTCGGTACTACAACATTAGCTGTTGCTGTCTCTGAAACTCTGCTTTGCTGTCGTTTCAGCCTTTGGTGTTTTCTGCTTTTGCTGTCGTCTCAGTCTTTGGTGTTGCAGTTTCTGCATTAGTTTCAGCCGCTTGTGCTTCTCCACACTGCTAACGCAAAACTAAGTCCAAATCCTAAGAAAACAGACGCTACTCCAACTTTATATTTTCTTAAAGAAAATCGTTGATGCTCTTTCTTATCATTAAATATATTCTCCTTTTATTAAATAATATTTTTGCATAATATATAATTCTATGCATACGTTTTAACTGTATAACATATGCATAAATATAATATTATTAACGCGTTAATTATAGCACACTATAATATGTACTCAAATAATATACCCTAATATTGTTTTCTTTTTAATTATTTTAAAACAATCTTAGAAACAAGGTTTTTAATAGTGCTATCGTAGATTTGTTAAGTATCTTTCTATGTTACTTTTTATAACATTTTGTACACCTCTTAGATTATTAAATATACATATATTAGATTATTTAATAATAATATATATAAACTTCTTATTATTATATATATAATAACCGTCTCTATATTTAAACTCTAGTTTTAGGAGAGTATTTACTAATTCCAAGTACAGCCCTATTTTTAAGAGCTGTTTTTTGAAATATATAATTCTAACTTATAATCTTCAGAAGTTACATATTTTTTTCTTCTCCATATAACAGTATACAGTATATGATATTATTGCCGGAAGAATAAAATGCAATAATAGTATTTCAACTAATAACACCATATGATTTGTATAACCTGCCATTGTTTGCCATGTCATAAGTTGTCCCACTAATCCTGAGGTCCCCATCCTCCCCCAGCTGGATTATTTTCCATTTTACATATTAACGTTGCTATAGGCCCCTAATATTGCACTAGCAACTATAGGCGGAACCCATATAATAGGTTTCTTCATGATATTAGGGACTTGCAACATAGATGTCCCTAAACCTTGTGCCAAAAGTCCATTCCATCGATTAGCTTTGAAGCTTATTACTGCAAAGCCAATCATTTGCGCTGCACATCCAACTGTAGATGCTCCTGCCGATAACTGATAAACCTAATATAATAGATAGAGCTGCTGAACTAATAGGAAGTGTTAGTATTATCCCATAACTACGAAACTACTATCCCCATTATAAATGGTTGCAATTCTGTTGCTTCCTTAATAAATGTTCCTAGCATTCGCATCCCTTTTATCAAATACGGTCCAGTTAAGTATGCTACCACTGCTCCTATTACTATCGTTAGCAAAAGGGTTACTATTATATCAATCTTTGTCTTACCAGAAATTAACCTACCACACTCTGCCGCTATTACAACTGCGATAAATGCTCTAGTGGATCTCCAGAACCACTAACAATTAACTTTCCCTGGACTATTAGCTGATTAGTTCCCTAAATTTGATCCAAATGCACCTAAGAAACCAACTACTCCAGATGCTAATATAACAAGTTTAGGGACTTTTAATGCATGAGCAATCCCTATTCCCTATAACAGGACCAGTTAAAGCCATCGCTATTGTAGATATCGTGAGAAGGAATGTCGCTACCCCACCACTTAAACTAGTGGCTAATTGTTTTATAATCAATCCAATAATCAATGTACAAAACAACCCAAGTGCCATACCGTTAAGTGCCGTAATAAAAGTATCTGTGAAACAATTTTTGATAATAAACTATCTTTTTCATATTATAAACTCCTTTTTAGCATCTTTTTAAGATTCTTTAACTTATATTATAGTACTGTTATATACTTTTTGTCACTAATTTATTCATTATCATATGTATGTAAATTTCTAATCAATTCATGTAAATACAAAAAGTTCTTGTACCAGCCATTATATTACTAAAGTTAAACTTATTAATATTTAGACTTAATAAAATCAAGTCTTATTTTTATTTTTATTATACCCTAATAACTTTTTCTCCAAATTTATTACTAAATCTATTATAAACTAGCTAAACAAAAGTGTATTGATTATACTATCAAAATTTATATAACTTTTTATCATTTTTCCATTACAATAAAAATCCCTAAGCGATATAAATTACTTAGGGACTTTTTATTATTAATAGTTAAAACTAATTAGTTTTTCTTCTATGTAATATTACTGCACTCAACAACGCTATTGTTGTAAATATTGTGTCAATATTACTGTTCAATCCAGTTTTTGCTAATACTTTAGTTTCTTTTGACTTAACTTCAGCTGGTTTTGGTGGTAACTGTGGTGCAGGTGGTGGTGTCGGTTGCCATGGATGTGGTGGAATATCTACCACAGGTGGCAGTGTCGGTTGCCATGGATGTGGTGGAATATCTATCACTGGTGGCGGTGTCGGTTGCCATGGATGTGGTGGAATATCTATTACTGGCGGCGGTGGTGGTAATATTGGTTTATGAGTATTTTTAGCACTACTAAACCATTTCCTTCTATTGATGTAGTAACCGTATAACCATTCGGAACATCTATCTCACGCACCTCATACTTAACAGCTTTTCCACTAACTTTTTGCTTTTAAGATTAGTAAATGTATATCTCAATTATTCTCTTCATTTAAAACAACAGCTTCACCTTTGTTCTTTATTATTTGCAAATAATTGCACTTTTATACTATTTGGTCTTAAGGCATCTTTATTTCCTTCATCGTCCCAACGTTTTTTCACAGAGATTTCTGTAACTGTTGGAGTATAAATATTTTAATATTATACCCTATTACTTCAGGCGTATATCCTTCTACTTTTTCTTCAACTACACTATAAGTAATCTCTTTTCCATTTTCAGCATTGAATTTAGGTAAGTCAGAAAAACTAAACTTCCATTCATTTTCTGCACTTACTTCTTTGCTAATAATTTCTTTTCCATCAGCTAGTAATTTTATAACAACTTTTACAGGACGATTTTTGTCTTTATCATTATCATCTGCCCATGTTTTTTTATACCATTAACTTCACTTTTTCATCAACTTTTTGTTTGCAATTTTATAAACTACATTTTCAGTTGGTAAACTTGGATTCGCATTAGCCTCTGTTTGTTTCTTCCACATTAACAAGTAATTTTGTAGCCTTATCTGGTAATGAATATCCTATAGGAGCTTCAACTTCTTCAGAAGGTAATACTCATTTATAAGGTCTCCTATGCTTGCACGACCATTATTATCCGTAGTTATAGTAGTTAGTGGACTTCCATATTTATTCCCATCTTTATCAGATGTATAAACATCAAACTTTGCTCCCGCTAGCGGTGTATTAGTAACTGAGTCATGTTTTAATATAGACAACCCATACTTCTTACCATCCGCAAAAACCTTCTCCATAAAATGTTTTAATCCAAGAGCTAGCTTTCTCTTCTATTCGATTTGTTTCATCAGTTGATGCACCTGTATCACCTGAGCTTTTTTACAACTACATCTGCACTCAATATCGCATTATTATGATAGCTAACACCACTAGGTGGAGTCGCACCTAAAGTAACATCATATAAAACACGGATATTATCAGTTGGTTAAAGGTCTCTTAAAAATTCAAGTGTAAATCCTTTATTACCTTCTGAAAAGTTAATTTATAATCTGTGGTTGGAAGTGGCGTAGCTTGATTAGAGTCATTATCTAAACGATAAACACCATCTTCTTTTTGAGTGAGTAAATGTACCTTTTTCAACTTTAAACTATTAGGATCTATATATACCATCTTGAATTCAATATTATCTGTGACTCCACATTTTTCAAATGTCTTCCATCAGCATTTAATTTGATTTTGTAGCGTAAATCTGTAGACTTACTTTCCCTTTGCCAACCTTCTTTTTTAATTCCTACTCTAGGTTGTTCAGGAGCACCTTTGTATTTTATCTTATCTACTTCTTTCCTCTCCATTAACATCTAAGTTGAAGTCCAATTCTTTTTCACCTGATACTTTTCCTGTGAGTCCACATGCCACAAAGTAAAAATCTCCACTAACTTCTGCATGTTTACCTGGATAATCTGTATAAGTAAATGTTAGATATCTAAATCAACTTTTTAGCTTCTGCTACTATTTCTGATTTATTTTTTTCTATCAACAACATTAAATTTTTATTCAAATCATTATATACATTTCCAAATTGAAATTCAGTAGGAATTCCAATTACTGTAGTATCACCTATTGTAGTAGAATCAGGTGAGACGAAAATCAGCACTAACTCTGAAAAATTTTCCCATGGTAATACCGCATGATCTAGCTTCCAGCTTTTATCTGTAGTATTTTTCAACTTTCATATTAGAAAGTTCAATTGGTATCGTTTTACCTGTAGCATTTGTATCTTCTGCTCTAGCATTTCCATGGTTAAACAGAGATAATCCTGTTACTAAAAAGTTGTAAATAATAATACACCTAATAATTTATAAACTGCTTTCTTCATTAATATATCCCTCCTTTTTTTAAAAAATTTTATAGTTTAACGAAAGTGAAAATATATTTTATATTTATACCTTCTAATATTATACTAACATCTATTCAGCCCCTTGTCAAACCTTTTTAAACATATTTTCATCTACAACAGTCTTCTATTATACAGAAATATATTTATATGAATATATTTTTATATACTCTTACTGTTTAAGTTACTAATTAATAAATTAAACACCAGTAATAACTAGTATTTATTTCATTATTATGCATATTTTCAGTATACTATTATAAAAATGATATAATAAAAATATAATTTATCTAAGGCCTTATTAAATATCTCGAAGAATTCATATAAAATTTTCTGTTTATAATAAATAAATAACTAAAATATACTTTACTTTCTTTAGGGCATTTCATAAGAATTTTTATTAATTTTCTTTTTCACATATACTTTTAATAAACTTAATATTTATTTAATATATCAATACAAACAAAAACCTTAGAATTAATAAAATTCCTAAGGTTTTATGCGATAAAATCAATGAATAATCTTATTATAATTTATATTTAAGGTAAATATTATTCACCTATCTTAAATCTTATCCGAAAGAAAATATTATTTATTTTCTTTACGTTTTCTGCTGCTAATACAAGACCAGCTAATAATGCTGCAAATCCTAGTGACGCACCTTCTGTAGAATTTAATCCTGTTGAAGCTAAACGCCCTTTAATTTCACTTACAGCCTTTTCTAATGATACTCCATTACCTTGTTTTACAACAAGTTTATCTGCTGAAATTGTGACAGTTTTTCCTGATTGAGGATCTGTTACTGTTACATTTCCTTTTTCATCAACTGAAACAACTTTTCCTGGATTTGCTTTTTCTACTTTTTCTTTAACAGCAGCCTTTTTCTTCTTCTGTTAAGTTTGATGGATCTTTAACTAGTGTTTTTTCACTTGGCACTTCTACAGAAGGATTTTCTGGTGTTGGTACATATCCTCCTCCATTATCTTTTGTCACAACTGTTGCAGCTCCTGGTATCACTGCAGTTGATCCATCTGGGAATGTTACTGTTGTTGTTCCGTCATCTCCTACTTCTACTTTTTGTAGCTGTTGGATTTGATTTCTTAACTTCTTCCTCTACTTTTGCTTTTTCATCTCCAGTCAGGTTAGTTACATCCGCAACTGGTGTTACAACTGATGGATATTTAACTTTATCTGAATCTTTTGTTTCTGCCACTGCTTTTTTGATAGTTTGAGAAGGAGTTAATGTTGCAGTAGAGCCATCTTTGAATGTTACTACTGTTGTTCCATCATTTCCTACTTCTACTTTTGTAGCCGTTGGATTTGATTTCTTAACTTCATTTTCTACTTTTAACTTTTCTCTGATTGCGTTAAGTTTGTTGGATCCATTACAATTGTTAATGAGGCACTACTATGCTGTCTGGATTGTTTTGGAGTTGGTGTTGGTGTAGGTGTTGGTGTTACTTTTTGTTCTACTAGTGATGCTCCTGGTACTACCACTACTTTTCCTGTTGTTGGATCTGTTACTGTTGCATTTCCTTTTGCATCTACTACTACTGTTTTTCCTGGATTTACTTTTCCTACTTCTTCTTTAACTTTTGCAATCTCTTCTGGTGTTAAACTTCCTGTATTATCTACTGGTACTTTATTTCCTGGAACATTAACTACTACTGGTGTTGCTGGTTTAGCTTCTTCTGCTTTTTTTCTGTTTCCAACAACTGTTATCTCCAGGTATTATTGCTGGTGTTGCAGTAGGATCATTGGATCTGTTACTGTTGCATTTCCTTTTGCATCTACTACTACTGTTTTTCCTGGATTTGATTCTTCAACTTTTGTTTTAACTGCTGCTTGTTCCGCTGGTGTTAAGTTTTTAGCATCTACTACTGGTACTTTTACAGTTGGTACTGTTACTTCAAATTTATCTGAAGGTGTAACCAGTGTAGGTGTTGGAGTTGGTTTTTGCTGTTCTTTTGGTTTAACCAATTCTTCTGCTGGAATTACTAGTACTAGATTTGTCTTAGGATCTGTTACTGTCGCATTTCCTTTTGCATCCACTACTACTGTTTTTCCTGGATTTACTTTTCCTACTTCTTCCTTAACTTTTGCAATCTCTTCTGGTGTTAAGCTTCCTGTATTATCTACTGATACTTTATTTCCTGGAATATTAATAGTTCCTGGTACTTCAGGTTTAACTGGGTCAGAGTCTGCTTTCTTAACTGTTTTATCCGGTGTTAATGTCGCTTCGATCCGTCTTTGAATGTTACTGTAGCTGTTCCATCTGGTCTACTTCTACACCTTTCACTTTCCTGGGTTCGCATCTTTAACTGCTTTTCTAGCTTTATCTTTTTCTGTTTCGTGTTAAGTTTGATGGGTTTTCTACTGGTGTCTTAGTTGGATTTTCGATTCCATCTGCATCTTTTGTCTGCTTTTTTCTACTGTTTTTGCCGCTGTTAATGTTTGCTTTCTGATCCATCGTGAAATGTTACTGTATGCTGTTCCGTCGTTTTCCACTACTACTACGTTTGCAGCTTTTCTGGGTTCGCATCTTCGATTGCTTTCTTAACTGCATCTTTTTCTGCTTGCGTTAAGTTTGATGGGATTTCTACCGGTGTCTTAGCTGGATTTTACGATTCCATCTGCATCTTTTGTTGCTTTCTTTGCACAGTCTATCTAGCGTTAATGTTGCTGATCCATCTTTGAATAGTTATAGTTGTTGATTCCGTCGTGTCCTACTCTACGCTTTTGCAAAACTTTTCCTGGGTTCGCATCTTTGATTGCTTTCTTAACTTTATCTTTTTCTGGTTGTGTTAGTTTGATGGATTTTGTACTGCTGTTACAGCTGGATTTTGAGTCTTCTTGCATCCAGCTCTTTTTATTGTTTTGTTCTGAGTTATTTACCAACTGATCCATCATTAAATGTTACTGTTGTAGCTCCATTGTCTCGAAACTTCGACATCTTTGCTTTCGGATTAGCTTTCTTAACTTCTTCAATTACTTTTGCTTTTCTGCTTCTGTTAAGTTTGAACGGATTTCCTACTGGTGTCTTAGTTGGTTCTTTGATTTCATCCACAGCTTTCGATGTATCATCTGCTTTTTAACTAGTTTTTATCTGGTGTTAATGTTGCAACTGATCCGTCTTTTGAATATTACTGTTGCTGTTCCATCATTTCCTACTTCTACGCTTATCGTTTTTGGATTTGCTTTCTTACTTCTTCAATTACTTTCTTTTTCATCTTCGTGTTAAGTTGTTTGATTAACTACTCTCGTTATCTATCTGGGTACTTTATTCCATCTGCATCTTTTGTTGCTTTTTCTACTGTTTTTCCGGTGTTAATGTTGCTTCTGATCCGTCATTAAATGTTACTGTCGCAGTTCTCATCGTCTACTACTACGTTCTGCAACTTTTTCCTGGGTTTGCAGCTTCGATTGCTTTTAACTGTATCTTTTTCATCTTCGTGTTAAGTTTGATGGGATTCTACCGGTGTCTTTAGCTGGATCTTTGATTCCATCACCATCTTTTGCTACTTTTTCTACTGTTTTTGTCCGGTGTTAATGTTGCTTCTGATCCATCGTTTGAAATGTTACTGTCGCAGTTTCCGTCAGTTTCTCTACTACGTTCGCAACTTTTCCTGGGTTTGCATCTTCGATTGCTTTCTTTAACTGCATCTTTTTCGTCTTCTGTTAAGTTTGCTGGATTTTCTACCGGTGTCTTTAGCTGGGATTTGATTCCATCTGCATCTTTTTGTTGCTTTTTCTACTGTTTTTGTCCGGTGTTAATGTTGCTTCTGATCCATCTTTGAATGTTACTGTCGCAGATTCCGTCATTTCCTACTACTACGTTCGCAACTTTTCCTGGGTTCTGCAGCTTCGATTGCTTTCTTAACTGCATCTTTTTCATCTTTGTGTTAAGTTTGCTGGAGTTTTCTACCGGTGCTCTTTAGCTGGATCTTTGATTCCATCTGCATCTTTTGTTGCTTTTTCTACTGTTTTGTCCAGGTGTTAATGTTGCAACTGATCCATCGTTTGAAATGTTACTGTCGCAGTCTGCGTCGTTTCCTACGTACGTTTCGCAACTTTTCCTGGGTTCGTAGCTTCGATTGCTTTCTTAACTGTATCTTTTTCATCTTTAGTTAAGTTTGATGGGATCTTGTACCGGTGTCTTTAGCTGGATCTTTCGATTCCTCTCGCATCTTTGTTGCTTTTTCTACTGTTTTTGTCCGGTGTTAATGTTGCATCTGATCCATCGTTTGAAATGTTACTGTCGCAGCTCCGTCGTTTCCTACTACTACGTTTCGCAACTTTTCCTGGGTTTGCATCTTCGATTGCTTTCTTAACTTTATCTTTTTCATCTTCTGTTAAGTTTGCTGGGATCTTGTACCGGTGTCTTTAGCTGGCTTGATTCCATCTGCATCTTTTGTTTGCTTTTTCTACTGTTTTGTCCGGTGTTAATGTTGCTTCTGATCCATCGTTTGAAATGTTACTGTCGCAGTTCCGTCATTTCCACTACTACGTTCTGCAACTTTTCCTGGGTTTGCACCTTCGATTGCTTTCTTAACTTTCATCTTTTCTATCTTCTGTTAAGTTTGATGAGTTTGTACTGGTGTCTTTAGCTGGGTCTTTCGATTCTCTGCATCTTTGTTGCTTTTTCTACTGTTTGTCCGGTGTTAATGTTGCTTCTGATCCATCGTTAAATGTTACTGTCGCAGTTCCCGTCATTTCCTACTACTACGTTTGCTAACTTTTCCTGGGTTCGCAGCTTCGGTGCTTTCTTAACTGTATCTTTTTCATGCTTCTGTTAAGTTTGATGGGTTTTCTACCGGTGTCTTTAGCTGGTCTTTCGATTCCGTGCATCTGTTGCTTTTTCTACTGTTTTGTCAGGGTGTTAATGTTGACCTGATCCGTCATTAAATGTTACTGTCGCAGTCCCGTCAGTTTCTACTACTACGTTTTGCAACTTTTTCCTGGGTTCGCATCTTGATTGCTTTCTTTAACTGCTTTTCTGTCTTCTGTTAAGTTTGCTGGGTTTTCTACCGGTGTCTTTAGCTGGATTTGATTCCATGCCGCATCTTTTTGCTTTTTTCTACTGTTTTGTCCGGTGTTAATGTTGCCTGATCCGTCTTTGAAATGTTACTGTCGCAGTTCCGTCGTTTCCTACTACGTTTTGCAACTTTTCCTGGGTTCGCAGCTTCGATTGCTTTCTTAACTTTATCTTTTTCATGTTTCTGTTAAGTTTGATGGGATTTCTACCGGTGTCTTTAGCTGGGATTTTTGATTCCATCTGCATCTTTTTGCTTTTTCTACTGTTTTGTCCGGTGTTAATGTTGCTCTGATCCGTCATTTTGAATGTTACTGTCGCAGTCCCGTCATTTCCCTACTACTACGTTTGCAACTTTTCCTGGGTTCGCATCTTCGATTGCTTTCTTTAACTGCATCTTTTCTGTTCTGTGTTAAGTTTTGCTGGATCTTTCTACCGGTGTCTTTAGCTGGCTTTGATTTCCATCGCATCTTTTGTTTTTTCTACTGTTTTGTCCGGTGTTAATGTTGCTTCTGATCCGTCGTTAAATGTTACTGTCGCAGTTCCCGTCATTTCCTACTACTACGTTCTGCAACTTTTTCCTGGGTTCGCATGCTTCGATTGCTTTCTTAACTGTATCTTTTTCATCTTCTGTTAAGTTTGATGGGATCTTGTACCGGTGTTTTAGCTGGGATCTTTGATTCCCGTCGCATCTTTGTTGCTTTCTTTTCTACTGTTTTGTCCGGTGTTAATGTTGCTTCCTGATCCGATCGTTAGAATGTTGACCGTCGCAGCTCCGTCGTTTCCTACTACTACGTTCGCAACTTTTTCCTGGGTTCGCATCTTCGATTGCTTTCAACTGCATCTTTTTCGTCTTCTGTTAAGTTTGCTGGGATCTTGTACCGGTGTCTTTAGCTGATCTTGATTCCATCTGCATCTTTTTGTTGCTTTTTCTACTGTTTTGTCCGGTGTTAATGTTGCTTCTGATCCGTCTTTGAATGTTACTGTCGAGCCCGTCATTTCCTACTACTACGTTTGCAACTTTTTCCTGGGTTCGCAGCTTCGATTGCTTTCTTAACTGTATCTTTTTCTGTTTCTGTTAAGTTTGCTGGGATCTTGTACCGGTGTTTTAGCTGATCTTTGATTCCCGTCTGCATCTTTTTGCTTTTTTTCTACTGTTTTGTCCGGTGTTAATGTTGCTTCTGATCCGTCTTTGAATGTTACTGTCGCAGCTCCGTCATTTCCTACTACTACGTTTGCAACTTTTCCTGGGTTCGCATCTTCGATTGCTTTCTTAACTGCATCTTTTTCTGTTTGTGTTAAGTTTGCTGGATCTTGTACCGGTGTTTTAGCTGGGTCTTTGATTCCTGCTGCATCTTTTGCTTTTTCTACTGTTTTGTCCGGTGTTAATGTTGCTTTGATCCGTCTTTGAAATGTTACTGTCGCCCAGTCAGTTTTCCTACTACTACGTTTGCAACTTTTTCCTGGGTTCGCATCTTCGATTGCTTTCTGAACTGTATCTTTTTCATGTTTGTGTTAAGTTTGCTGGGATCTTGTACCGGTGTTTTAGCTGGGTCTTGATTCCTCGTCGCATCTTTTGCTGCTTTTTCTACCGTTTTGTCCGGTGTTAATGTTGTCTTGATCCGTCTTTGAAATGTTACTGTCGCAGTCTCGTCATTTCCTCACTACTACGTTTGCAACTTTTCCTGGGTTCGCATCTTCGATTGCTTTCTTAACTGCATCTTTTTCTGTTTGTGTTAAGTTTGCTGGATCTTGTACCGGTGTTTTAGCTGGGTCTTTGATTCCTGCTGCATCTTTTGCTTTTTCTACTGTTTTGTCCGGTGTTAATGTTGCTTCTGATCCGTCTTTGAATGTTACTGTCGCAGCTCCGTCATTTCCTACTACTACGTTTGCAACTTTTCCTGGGTTCGCATCTTCGATTGCTTTCTTAACTGCATCTTTTTCTGTTTGTGTTAAGTTTGCTGGATCTTGTACCGGTGTTTTAGCTGGGTTCTTGGATTCCCTGTTGCATCTTTTGCTTTTTCTACTGTTTTTGTCCGGTGTTAATGTTGCTCTGATCCGTCTTTGAATGTTACTGTCGCAGTCCGTCATTTCCTACTACTACGTTTGCAACTTTTTCCTGGGTTCGCATCTTCGATTGCTTTTCTTAACTGCATCTTTTTCATCTTCTGTTAAGTTTGCTAAGATCTTGTACCTGGTGTTTTAGCTGGTTCTTTGGATTCCTCCGATCTTTTTGCTTCTTTCTACAACTGTTTTTGTCCGGTGTTAATGTTGCTTCTGATCCGTCTTTGAATGTTACTGTCGCAGTCCCGTCATTTCCTACTACTACGTTTCGCAACTTTTTCCTGGGTTCGCATCTTCGATTGCTTTCTTAACTGCATCTTTTTCTGTCTTTGTGTTAAGTTTGTTGAGTCTTGTACCGGTGTTTTAGCTGGTCTCTTGATTCCTGTCGCATCTTTTTGCTTTTTCTACTGTTTTGTCCGGTGTTAATGTTGCTTCTGATCCGTCGTTTGAAATGTTACTGTCGCAGCCCGTCATCTTTCTACTACTACGTTTGCAACTTTTTCCCTGGGTTCGCACTTCGATTGCTTTCTTAACTGCATCTTTTTCATGTTTTCTGTTAAGTTTGTTGATCTTTGTACTCGGTGTCTTAGCTGGTTCTTTGATTCCTGCTGTATCTGTTTGCTTTTTCAACTGTTTTGTCCGGTGTTAATGTTGCTTCTGATCCGTCTTTGAATGTTACTGTCGCAGCCCCGTCATTTCCTACTACTACGTTTGCAACTTTTCCTGAGTTCGCATCTTCGATTGCTTTCTTTAACTTTATCTTTTTCATCTTCGTGTTAAGTTTCGTTGAGTCTTGTACTGGTGTTTTAGCTGGTGCTTGGATTTCACTTGCTTCATTACCTTTACTTCAAATGTAATAGTAACTTCTGTGGCGTTTGTTTGTAGTGTGCTGGGTAAGTTACAACTACTGTTTTTGTATAAGTACCTGGAGTTGTAGCTGTTGGAGCTTGACCGTCTTTCCATGCAAATGTTGTTGCTCCACGATAGTTATTTGGGAACTCTGGAGTACCTGCTTTATTAGTTACATACGTAGCTGGATTTCGCATTAAAACTTCCGCCAACTTTTCTGTGTATATTGTTATCTTGAACAGCAACAGCTTGGAATTTTACTTTCAGCTCATCGATATAGTTATCAGTGAAACCGGTCATGATGTTTGTTCTTCCACCGATAATCTCGTTCCTTGCATACCTGCAACAGTCAAATGCAGCTTTAGACTCATCCACGATTGAGTATCAAAATGTAATCGTCCACGATGCATTTACGAAGCGAATTATTATCAGCTGGTCATCGTATAGAGCTTTGAGAACGTTCTGCGGTTTGAGCTGCAACTGCAGTTTCATTGCCCTAATCTGCTAGGATTTCTAGTATGCTTTGTAAAGTTGGGTCAAACCTTTGGTCATTTCTGATCGGTCAGACAGTTCATCCCACCTACTCTTTGACCCATTATAGTAGATTCCATCATTATCTTTCCAGTAATGACGCGTAGCTCACGACCTGCCGTTTTTATCTGTTTGAACAACTTTCCAGTTCGTTGGTTCACCTGCAGAACTTTTCGAATTGTAAAGTAGACATAACCACCGGCTGAATGTTCCCTTTACGACCACTGGGTTATCTAAGAACTGTCCAATGGATAACATTATTTTGCGTCATCTACTTCGTAGCTAATTTTAATATAACCTTCGACATCTTCTTTATTGGCATAGTCAGGTTTCTCAGCCCTTCTGATGCCCTAATTGAAGTTTTGCGCATACGCTACTCCATTTTGGTTAAAGACTGTAGCCACTGGGATTAACAACTACTGCACCTGCTGTAAAGAACAACATGCAACTCAAATGCTATACCTTTCCCTTTTCACCATAGCCAATGTACAGTATCTTTTTATTGAATATCATATTTTTAATTTATTCCTTTCAAAAATTTATAATTTCTTACATATTACATTATATATGAATCTATAATATAATTCAATTACAAAACTAGTTACAAAAGCTTTTACTTTAGCAATCTGCAATTCTCATATCCCTTTAAAATATAACTATCATAACAATGCACTCATAAATAGCAAACTAAAAATATCATTGTTCTACAACTTACTCCTATACAACCTTGTAAAATACAACATCAAAATTAAATATTTATTAAGTAAAAATAGTATCCGCACTTTTTAAATATATTTAAAAACAACTCAAAATATTTCGTACATTTTATAATAATTAAAGTTACTTTTATAAACTATTTTCTATAATAATAAATATATTATAGATTCATATAGAGTTCAGACTATCTCAAAAATTATACTTAGTATATCTATGTAATTTTAATGCTGCTACCTTTATACAACCATATATATTCTTTGGGACTGATCAACTCTTCTCTTCATTATGTTATTCTATTTATTATTTTACATCTAATTTTAGTTATCTATAATCATAATACATTATTCCATAATATGTCTCTTGCTTTATGTATAGTTTGATGCTACTTTAGCTACTCCTTTGTTATATCGATAATATCTTTTAATCAGTAAATCCATTACTCATACTATGGCTGAGCTGTTATTATACATAACTCTAAAGCTTGATCAGGTTGGTCATTTACAGTCAGCCTCTATTTTTCATTAATATCATATTATTCAAATTAATTATATCTATAATATATTTCTACTTAAATATTAGTGATTGAAACATCTTTGCTGTATTCATTCTTAGCTGCAGTTTTCAATTCCTTTCTTTAAATATCATTCACTATTATTATATATTACAAAGTAGTTTTTACTCTTAATTTAATAATAATCTCACTATATTTTTAAGGACATAAATAAGGCTTTCTGTAGCTTTATTTATATTTTACTTTCAACTCTTATGTTAATTGATCAGGCATACTTTATTAATCTAGTATTCAAAACTTCTATGTATATAAAAATGCTGGAGTATTATTGTTTTTATCCACTTACGATCTTTTCAAAATATTGTCCGCCTTAAATCACTAGACAGCCTAATGTCGTTACTAGTGTAATGTTATACTATACTATTTATGGCGTTTAATGTTGTGAAATGCTTGAACACCTGGATATTCAGCTGTTG
>BNJU01003597.1_pt1 | contig 27067 bp, 15 predicted proteins | sample 8539281 | NCBI WGS metagenome assembly BNJU01 (sample SAMD00202456, study PRJDB9452) | human saliva metagenome | isolation source: human saliva | place: Japan
ATGATGACTACTCTGACGAAGACACGGAGACCGAAGAGGAAGAAGAATAAGCTAGGTTAAGAAGAGGAGCCGGAGGTTTTTTCTTTTCTCAAAAAAGAGACACATACAACGCTATTATTTAGAAAAAGGAGAGTTGATTATCTTGAAAAATCTAAATAGGCAAAAATCTATGGAGCTAGGGGAGCTTTATCGAGAATTGAGAATAGCCAGAGGTCTGAAACTTAAAGATGTTGTTAGGGATAATCTGTCTCTATCTCAACTCTCTAGGTTTGAAAATGGGCAGACTATGCTGTCAGCTGATCGTATGCTGCTGGCCATTTCCGGTATCCATATGACCTTTGCTGAGTTTGGGTATGCTCTCAATAATTACAAAGAAACGCCTTACTTTGCTGTAGGTAAAAAAATTATGGAATTGTATGGTAAACAGGATGTGGAAGGCCTTAAAGGTTTGCTTGAGGAATATAAGGATTATGAAAGAAGTGAAATATATAACCGTCTGAACCTCTTGATCATTAAGGACTGTATCTATTCTTTAGAAAGTTCTTATACTATTGATCAAGAAGAAATCAATCTGTTGACCAAATATCTTTATGATATTGAAGAATGGACGGAGTATGAACTCTATCTTTTTGGTAACACACTAACGCTTTTATCAACAGAAGATCTTCTTTTTTTAAGGAAAGCCTTTGTAGAACGAGACAAGTTCTATAGCTCGATTCCCAGTCATGACAATGCAGCTAAGTTGGCCTTATTAAATATCATATCTGTTCTATTGGAACGGAAACAGACCTACTATGTCAGTTATTTTATGGACGTATTAGAGAAATTGCTGACACAGCAAGATATGTATTTTATTGCTATATTGAATTTTTTTAAATTGGTTATCAAATGTACAGAGGGAGAGGAGCAAGCGAATCAAGAATTAGAAGATTTTCTTTCAGCCTTGGAGCTAATAGGTAACCCAGCATTGGTAGAGACATTAAAAAGCCAAACAGAAACAATTGCTGTCTGCTCAGGGTTAAAACAATAAAACACCTTAACAGGCTTTGCACTGACCCCAAAAAATTAGATAAATAATTATTGAAAGGATTTAATTCTGTATTGAACAGGATTAAATCCTTTTAGTTTGACTTTAATTCGTTTGATGTTGTAGTGATCAATGTAGTCTACAATAGCTTTTTCAAGTTCTTCTAAAGACTTAAAATTCTTTTCACAAAAATAAAACATCTAAGACTTAAAGAATGCCAAAGAAAGACTCCATCATGCTATTGTCTGGACTGTTTCCCTTGTGCGACATGGATGGTTGAATCCCTCCCAAACGAAAAGACAGTTGCTAAATATATACGCGAGCAGGAGGAAAATGCTATTGCTTTTTGATAAGCTAAGTGTCAAAAAGTACGAGGCTCCGCTCTCAGCTGGTAATTTAGAATCATAACCACCCGTCTAACGGGTGGTTTGTCCCAGGGCTATAAGCCCAGATCACCAGCCAGCGCCTAAAGACGCTGGCTTTCACTTTGTTCAAGCCTCATTGCTCTTGACTCGTCACAAACCTCTCAAAGAGGTGTTTGCATTACTTGCCACTATCCCTAAAGGGATCCTCATATTCTTTCACACTCAATTTATCCAACGCTATATCATGTTTTTCCTGCTCTTGGATATATTTCTTAATCGTGGCTTCATTAAGCCCTACTGTACTCACGTAATAACCTTCCGCCCAGAAATGTCGGTTCCCAAACTTGTACTTTAGATTGGCGTGCTTATCAAACATCATGAGAGCACTTTTACCTTTTAAATACCCCATAAAACTAGAAACACTTAACCTCGGTGGAATACTTACCAACATATGTACATGATTCGGCATCAAGTGACCCTCGATAATTTCAACACCTTTATAACTACATAATCGGTGAAATATTTCACCTAAACTGTTTCGATATTGATTATAGATAAGATTCACCTATACTTAGGTGTAAACACAATGTGATATTTACACATCCACTTTGTGTGTGATAAACTATGTGCTTTTTGCGCCATATTTTTCTCCTTTCGCTTCACAATTGGCTTGAACACCTTTATTGTATCGCGTTTGGAGTTTTTTTGGTATAACCTTCGATGCGCACCCGTATAGCGGGTGGTTTAGTTGTCTCGCACCTCACGGAGCGAGACAGACTGAAAGTCAATAACAAGGTAAAAGCCCGTTGTTACGGGCATTAGTCAAGCAAACATAGTATTAATCTAAACGAAGTTCAGCGAGCTTTAGACGTCGCTGGAGGGAAATAACTTATGCCGGTGTACAAGCCACCCGTTTTCACGGGTGGTTATAACTCAAAATTGGCTTCTTATGGCCACATACAACCGGCAATAAGTTATTATCGTCTTTCAGGTTGTATGAGGTAGAACAGGGAAGGTTTTTCTGGTTATTCATCTAAATGAAGAAGATTATTTTAAAATGGTAGCAAAAAGACGATCTTTAATAATGTGATAAACATATAATTAATCCTCCTTCTATCAATAAGTTTGGTGTAATTATTATAGCATCAAAAATATCAGTAATAAGCGGAATTGTAAATTTGCAATTTAAAATAGAATTAGATGCAGATTTGAAAAACAAGAAAAACAGCAAAAACATAGCATAAAAATATAAGTACTGACAACAAAAATACGCAATAAAAATTAAAAAAAGCAAGTGATGTAATTAATTGGGGATTAACATCATAGATTTATTTTGGAGCGAATGAAACATAATTTTAGAGGGAAAGACATAAAAATGAGAACTGGGACAAATATAAAGTTAAAACCATGGTTTATCGAAAACCATATATCAGAGGATAAAGATTGTTTGTTTGTTTTCCATCATGCTGGAGGTGGGGCCTCTTATTATACTTCCTTGTTACCTTATCTTAATCAGACTTTCAATATATATCTTATACAGCTTCCGGGTCGGGAATATAGGATTAAGGAGAAAGCATATGATAAATTGGAAGATTTGCTAGAAGATTTAGAGTCAGCTCTTTTACCTCATTTAGATAGACCATTTATGTTTTTAGGTCATAGTATGGGAGCAATGATAGCATTTGAATTGACAAATAGAATTAAGAGATTCTACGGAAAAAGGCCAAAGCACCTATTTTTGTCCTCCATGCGTGCCCCTCATCTATCCACAAAAGAAGACTACCATCTTTTGCCTGACAAGCAGTTACTATCTAAAATCTTTGACCTTGGTGGAACTAGTCCAGAAGTATCGCATGATGAAAAGTTGCTGGCTATGATGTTGCCAACGCTCCGTAAAGACCTTACTCTTTGTGATAACTATAGATGTCCGAAGAATCTTGATTTAGATATTCCTGTGACAATATTAGGCGGGTACAGGGATAATGCGGTAAGCGTCAAAGATTTGCTAGCGTGGAATAGTTGTTTTGGAGATGAATTTAAGGTCCGCCTATTTGACGGGGGGCACTTTTATTTCAAGGATTCTTTTGAAGAGTTGGCTTCAATTATTCTAGAAGAAAAGTATTAGGTCTTTATGAAAATTAGATAAGAAATGGAGAACGAAGTGAATAAGTATAATCTAAGTTACGGACAACAGTCTTTGTATTTTTTACAGGAATTGAATCCCTCAAGCACGGCATATAATGTAGGGATTGCTTTTGAATTTTTCCAACGTTTTGATGAACAGCTATTTCGATTAGTATTTGATAAATTGATGCTGAAGCACGAGATTCTCAAAACTAAATTTTTTAAAGAGAACGGAGAAATATACCAATATATTGATGAGGGAGCCGAGTATGATTTTGTTATAGAGGATATCAGGGACTTAGATAGCGTAGAGATTTCGAACAAGATTAATTCAGATTTTCATAAAAGCTATGATTTATTGGTAGATAGCCTATTGAGAGTGTATCTTTACCCAAAGGAGTCTTATGTTATAGTTAGCATTGTGCTTCACCATGTGATTGCTGATTTTAATAGTGTTGAAATTTTTATGAATGATTTTATAACAATATATGATGCTTTGGCCAATGGGCATGATACAGTTGTCAGAAGAATAGAGACTCCATATAAAAGTTTTGTGAACGGAGAAAGACAGTTTATTTCTTCAAATCGTTTCCCAGAAAAGATGGCTTTTTGGGAAAATAAACTCAAGGTTACCGATACAAGACTTGATTTTGGTGTTGAGAAAAAGCAACCACAGGAGTTTTTGGGGAGCAGAGGGGCCAAAGTTGAATTTGAAATCAATAGTGAAGAAAATAAAAAAATTGAACAGTTGTGTCTATCCATTCATGTTTCTCCTTTTATCTTTTTTCTCACGGTTTATCATTTACTTCTTTGTCAAGTATATGGTAGAAGAGATACGATTGTTGGTGTTCCGGTCAGCCTTAGGAGGGCGCTCAAGTATAGGGAGGCTATCGGGAATTTTGTCAATTTGCTACCTATAAAAATGGAGAGTAAAAACGGTAATTTTGTCGAAATGCTTAAGACTGTCAACTCAACTTTTGTGGAAGCTATGTTACATAAAAGGGTGCCGTATCCTTTAATGGTAGAGAAGATTAATCCCAACAGGGATAAGAAGGATCCAATATTTCAGACTACTTTTAATTATCTGTCGAAAAGAACTGACAGTGACTTATATATAGACCAGAGCTTGGATGCTAAACAGACTATTATAGGTTACAGTATTAAAGGTTTTCCTGTTAAGCAGCAGTTGGATCAGATGGACTTGGCATTAGAACTAGTGGAGAACAGAGAGGGATTTACAGGAATTTTTAAATACAATATTGGTATTTTTAAACAAAGTAAAATAGATGACTATATTTCTCGCTATAAAAAATTAATATCTAGAGTGGTCAACCATATTGAAATTGACTTACAGAAACTCAGGTATGCAGATGATAATGAGAGGCGAGAATTGATGACTGCTTCTAAAAGAAGAAGCAAGATCTTTAAAGAGTATTCCAATGTGGTTAAGTTGATAGAAGAAAATACTGCCAAATATCCCGAAAAAATTGCTGTAAGAGACATGTATAAGACGTTGACCTATGGGCAAATGCAGATATGTATTGATTCTTTAGCTTATCAGCTCAGACAGAGAGGCATTAAGAAGGGAGAACCGGTTATCGTATACATGGACAAGAGAGCAGAAGTAATTGTGGCTTTTCTATCCATTATGAAGATAGGAGCTGTCTATGTTCCAGTGGACATTTCGTTTCCAAAGAATAGAATCAACTATATTTTAGAACAAACCGCATCAACAGCGATTATAACAAGAGAGGTACTGAAAGAGCAGGAAGAATTTTTAAGAGAGGCTATCACTGTGGAAGAGGCCTTAGAAGTGCCTCTTCATTATCTAGCTACTAATGCCGAATCTATAAGTGTAGAATCAGAAGATAGTGCTTATATCATTTTTACTTCTGGCTCAACAGGAAAACCTAAGGGAGTTGAGGTACAGCATAGAGCATTGATTAATTTTTTGCAGTCAATGAGCGAATTATTAAATCTGCGAAAGAAAGAGAAAGTAAATATCGGGGGGATTACAAGTATTTCTTTTGACATTTCTATTTTAGAATTCCTTTTGCCACTGACATTGGGGGGGGAGACTTCTCTATTAACCAAAGACATTATTACAACTCCTCATTTGTTTACAAAGGTCCTTGAGGAATTTGGTATCAATATCTTTCAAGGGACCTCTACAACCTGGACAATGATTCTGGGGTCGGAATGGCAAGGAAAAAAGGACCTTGATGTATTGGTCGGTGGTGAAATGGTTTCTAAATCGCTTTCCAATCGGCTACTTTCTAATTTCTCAAAGGTTTGGAATGTGTATGGTCCTACCGAGGCTACTATATGGGCAACGATTAAACAATTGTCAGTTACAGATGAACTAATTTCTGCAGGGAGCCCAATTCATAATATGGAGGCTTATGTTTTAGATGAGTTCTATGAGATAGCACCTAAAAATGTCACTGGCAAACTGTATTTGTCAGGTGTAGGATTAGCTGTTGGCTACTTCAAGCAAGAGATTCTTACACAAGAACGATTCTTTGACATTGAAATTGATGGTTGTCAAAAAAGAATTTACGATACTGGGGACTTGGCAAAATATCTGGATAACGGAGAGATTCAAATAGTGGGTCGTACCGATGATCAGATTAAACTCAGTGGTTATCGGATTGAACTTGGAGAAATTGAAAACATTCTAAGTGATTTTCCCGGCATTAAAGGTAATACGGTCTTGCTTAAGGGAGATAAACTGGTAGCCTATATTGTGCACGAAGAGGAACGAAATAATCTGTCAGAAGAGATAAGAAGCTTTTGTAGCCAAAATCTACCTCCGTATATGATGCCATCAGAATTCATTAGAATTAATCAAATCCCTTTAACCCCAAATCAAAAGGTTGATAAGAAAAAATTATTATCCTTAGAGGGAGAGGTTCTATCAAAAACTAGAGGAAAGCTAGCAGATAGTCCAAGTTCCTATCAAAAAGTAAGTCAGATTTGGGGAGATATCTTAGGCCATTGGGATTTTGATGCAGAGGACAACTTTTTTGATATCGGTGGGACATCTTTACTGGCTATGAGCTTACAGCAGAGGCTAGAGGAAGAACTGCAGGTGAAAGTGGGACTTTCAGAGATTTTTACTTACCCGACCATTTCTGGATTGTCTAACTTTCTCAAGTTACAGACTTGTGAAGAAGGAACTGAGATGCCTAGTCACTCTGGGAAGCAGAGAAGGAAGAATAGACTTGGTGATATAAGAGAGCGCCGTAATCGTAAGTCGTCAAATATTAATTGAAAGCATAGGTAAATAAAAATATGACAAATGAAAATGCAATTGCAGTTATAGGTATGTCAGGTAGATTTCCTCAGGCAGAGTCTGTAGATAGGTTATGGGGAAATTTACTATCAGGAAAGGACTGTTTGCAGCACTTTAGCAAGGAAGAGCTGATAAATGAGGGGATACCTGAGGAAAGTCTTGAATCAGATCAATATGTCAGAGTAAAAGGTGTCATTGACTCACCAAATAACTTCGACTCTGAATTCTTTGATTATACCGTCAAAGAATCAATGATTATGGATCCTCAAGCACGAGTATTTATGGAGGAAGTATGGAAAGGTATAGAAGATTCGGGTTATGCAATTTCTAAATACAAAGGAAGAGTTGGTGTCTATGCTGGCTCAGGAATGAATACTTATTTACTCCGTGCTATACAAAAAGGAATACTTAGTCAGTATGATGATTTCAATATCATGTTAGGCAGCGATAAAGATCTTTTATCAACTCGTGTATCCTATAAGCTGAACTTAACAGGTCCAAGTGTGGTCATTCAGTCAACTTGTTCTACGTCTTTAGTAGCTGTTCATTCTGCCTGTCAAGGCTTGTTAAGCGGTGATTGTGATATGGCTGTTGCCGGCGGTGTATCTATCTCTTACCCTATCAAGCAAGGATATAAGTATCAAGATGGCATGATTTTTTCAAAGTCGGGAGCTTGTCGCCCGTTTGAAGTTAACTCAGATGGAACAGTATTTAGTGATGGTGTAGGAGTCGTTGTCTTAAAACGCTTAGATGAAGCAATAAAAGATGATGATGATATATATGGTGTTATCAAAGGTTCAGCTATCAATAATGATGGGAATGATAAGGTAGGCTTTACTGCTCCGAGTGTGTCAGGACAAGCTGAGGTAATAAAAGATTGTCTGGACATAGCAGATGTTCCTGCTGAGTCCATCCAATATATTGAGACACATGGTACTGGTACAGAAATAGGCGATTTATTGGAACTCAAAGCTTTGTCACAAGTTTATGGAGAAGAACCTCTAAGAAAAATTTTTGTGCGATTGGTAGTATCAAATCAAATATTGGGCATTTGAATGCCGCTTCAGGCGTTGCCGGATTAATAAAGGCCTTATTGATTCTTAAGCATGGGGTGGTTCCTCCGATGGCAGGATTTCATAAGGAGAATCCAAAGCTTGATTTGACGAATAGTCACTTCTTCATAAATCAAAAGCTGATTAAATTAGACCCAAAAGTCCCTATACGGGTAGCAGTAAGTTCCTTTGGAATCGGTGGGACTAACGCTCATGCTATCTTAGAGACAGCACCTATAAGAAAGAAGGAGCATAATAAACAGACAAGAAAAGAGATTTTCCCTTTTTCTGCCAAAACACAAAATTCTTTGATGATGAATATGGAAAAGTTGTCAGACTGGCTACTCCAAAATAGGAGCGATAATCTCTACGATATAGCGAAGATATTGCAAGAAGGTAGAGAAGCCTTTAATCTGCGACAGGCTGTTGTTTCGGAAAGTAGGGAAGATTTAAGCAGACAAATTCAACAGCGTCTAAAAGGGATGAAATTGGCCAAAGCTCAAAAGAGACCGGTTTACTTTCTGGTAACGGGACAGGGGAGCCAATTTGTAAATATGGCTAAGGGATTGTATGAGAGAATCAGCTCATTTAGAGATATTGTTAACAAAGGGTTCGATATACTCCGTAGTAAATACGAAGCGGACTTTATTAAAGTGTTGTATCCAGACAAAATTTCCATTAGTAAGGCTCAAGAAATTATCGACAATACAGAATACGCTCAGCCTTTAATTTTTATTATCTCCTATGCACTGGGAAAGTATCTAATGTCTATTGGAATAAAGCCTGATAAAATTATCGGACATAGTTTAGGAGAGTGTATTGGCGCATGTTTATCAGGTGTCATGACATTTGAACAGGGCTTGGAAATAGTCTACTGGAGGGGTCAATATCTCCAGAAAGCAGATAAAGGAAAGATGTTAGCAGTGAGGGCCTCAGTAGAAGACATAGCAGCACTCGACTTGGACGGTGTCCATATATCTGCAGTTAATGCCCCTAAAGCAGTAGTAGTGGGTGGAGCTGAGGATAAGATTGCTAAGGCTGAACGAGTTTTATCGGCTAACAAGATATTACACCAAGCTCTGAAACCTCCCATGCCTTCCACACGCCCATGATGGAAGAAGCTGCTAAGCGATTTGAAACCTACTTAGACAAATTTGATTTGAAAGATCCTTCTATAGAGTGCATCTCTAATACCACCGCAAGAGTGGTTGAAAAGGAACAGATGTCTAGGAGCAGCTACTGGAAAAACCATATCATTAATCCGGTCCTGTTTTCATCGGGGGTACAACAATTATTAGATGGGGGAGAAGCTGTTTTTATTGAAATTGGCTCTGGAAAAACGCTTATTGATTTGGCAAAGCAACAGGCATCTAAGGAACACTTCTTTGTCGAAATGTTGCCGGGTCGGTATTCTAAGGAGGATCAATACAGTTTCTTTCTGGAAAAATTGGCCCACCTTTGGGAGTTAGGGGTTTCTGTAGAGTTTGAAACGCTTCAGAATGGCAAAGCAAGTAGAATTCACATGCCCACCTATCAATTTGACCATCAAGAATTCTCAATTATGGCAACTAATAACCATAGTCGAGAGGGAGTAACAGGGGATAGTAGTAATGTTTATAGTTCCAACATCAGTAGAGATAGAATTTCTGCTGCTTATGTAGAGCCACGAGATGAAGTAGAAGTGCTGCTCTTGAATCTCCTTAAAGAGATTATTGGCGTCGAAAATATCGGAGTATCTGATAACTTTTTTGAATTGGGTCTGAGCTCGCTTTTGGCCAGCCAGTACGCTGGGGCTATCAAAGAAAGTATAGATTTGGAAGTAGGGATTCAAAGTATCATCGAATCAGGCTGTATTTCAGAGCTTGCTGAGATTGTTACAAATCAATTGATAGCAGAAGGTTAAAACACATCACTATAAAAATATTATACAAGACGAGGAAGTTAATGAAATTAGATGGACAAAGTAAAGTGAAAAATCAAGGAATCAGCCAGGTTGAGATGCTCTTAGCTAAGAGGCTTAATCAATCAGCCATTCAAAAAGAAAGAGGCTTTAAAAGCAACCATTTACAAGAGTATGAAGTATCCTCGATGCAGAAGCATATGCTTGATTATGAAGAAATGAACAGTGAGCTGGGAGTGTATAACCTTGTATCTGCCGTTAATATATCAGGGAAGCTTGATGTAGAGGTATTAAATCAAGCATTAGACCATTTGATGCGATACAACAGTGCTTTGAGGACAAGATTTGAGAAGACTGCTAAGAGTTACAGGCAGGTTATAGAGGAAGCATCACCTACCAGTTTAAATTATATCGATTTATCTGGTAAGATTGATGGGGAGGTAGAGGTCAATCAGTTAATCCAGTCTGAGTCACAGCAGAAAATGCTGTTGAACTGCCTCCCCTTGTTACGAGTAACAGTTGTCAAGTTAGCTAGTGACAAATTTGTTATGATTTTAGCCACACATCATACAGTAATGGATGGCTGGTCGTTTGGGATTGTTATCCGTCAGCTACAAAACTATTATAATCTGTCTAAGCAGAATCAACCGATTCATGTGATATACGAAAAAAATAATAATATCGACTATTTGATATGGAAAAAACAACAGAAGACAGAGTCATCCGACTATTGGGTTAAGGAGCTGGAAGGTTTAAAAATCTTAAGGTTGAAAAGTGATTTTGAAAGAAGCATTCAACCGTCATACCAAGGTAAAAGACTCTACTTTAAGTTGGATCAAAGTTTGGTTAATCTGATAAAGCAATACGAGAAAACCCACCATATTACAGCATCTAATATCATTTTGTCAGCTTATCAATTGATGTTAGGTAAGTATACGGGACAAAAGGATTTTGTGGTAGGGACAGCTGTTGCTGATAGAGAAAATCCAGCTTTTAGAAATCTAGTTGGTTGCTTAATCAATACTCTGGGAGTCAGAACAGTTATTGATGATAGTGTCAGCGTAGGGGATTATCTAAAAGGTACACAAAAGAAATTCTACGAGGTAATGCAGCACAAGGATGTTGACTTATATACCTGTCTGAATAAGATAGAGTATGAGCAGGATAATCGATTTCCGACATTATTTCAAGCGATGTACAACTATGAAAATACTCCAAAGGTTAAAATGGATTTCATGGGGATGGCAATTGATTTTAGGGATGTAGAGACTAGTCAGGCGCTGTTTGATTTGACCCTATCTGTTTTTGATACAAATGATATCCTAAATGGTTTCATAGAGTACAGGTCGGATTTGTTTACTGCAGATAGAATAGAGCAGTTACTGCAAGCTCTGTTGCATATCATTGAAACGGTGGTAGAAAATCCGGGTTTAGCAGTAAAAGATATTTCTCTACTATCAGCGGAGCAGGAAGAAGAGCTCCTTAGCTTAAATACCCAAAGGCCTATCGTAGACAGCTTGGTAACTGAGCATTTCAAGAAAATTGTCTCAGCATATGGGGACAACATTTCTGTATCCTTTGGTGACGATACTATAACGTATGAGCAATTGGATGCAGCGTCAAATAAAATAGCGGATCAATTACTTAGTGAAGTCAGCCCTAAATCTTTCATTGGTGTTTTTATGGATAAAGCATAGAAGCTATCGTTGCTGTGCTAGCTATCTTAAAAGCTGGTATGGTATATGTGCCCATTGATACTGGATATCCTAGTGAGAGAGTTCATTATATCACGAATGATGCAGGAATTAAGACTTTGCTGTTGAATAGAAGGGATAGAACAAAGCTTGATTGGGCATCTTTGGGTATAAATCATATAAAAGCTATTGAAGATTTGTTAGAGAAACCAAATACAGTTCCTGTTCCCAAGCCTGTCGTGGATTCTGAGGATGCTGCTTATGTTATCTATACGTCTGGTTCTACTGGAAATCCCAAAGGAGTTGTAGTGCCACATAGAGGCTTGTGTAATGTGGTTGAGGAACAGAGAAGACTATTCGGACTTAATGAAGGAAGCAAGATACTCCAATTTGCCTCTTTCTGCTTTGATGCTTCAATTTTTGAGATGTTGATGGCATTAGGAAATGGAGCTGAACTTCATGTTGTTGACAAAGATAAGGTTTTAGGAAATCACTTAACCAAATTCATTAAGGACAAAGAGATTACCCATATCTGTTTAACTCCCTCCGTGCTTTCTTTAGCGTCTCCTAAAGTATTAGATAAATTAGAGACAATCATTGTTGCAGGTGAAGCCTGTCCTAGCGAATTGGTGAATATGTGGGGGCGGGACTATCATTTCTTCAATGCCTATGGACCGACAGAAGCGACGATTTGGACAACAACTGCAAAATGCGAGCCTGGAAAGAAGATGACTATTGGCAAGCCACTAGACAATGTCGATGTCTTTGTTTTGGATGAACAGTTAAATTTGTTGCCTAAAGGGAGCGTAGGAGAACTTTATATAGGGGGTATAGGGCTATGTAGTGGTTATCTGTACCGTGAAGATTTAAATAAAGAAAAGTTTATTAGCAAGACTTTCAGAGATGGAAAGGAGCGCCTCTTATATGCAACTGGTGATATGGTTCGTTGGAATCAGGAGGGGGAACTAGATTTCCTAGGTCGAAAGGATAGTCAGGTCAAATTACGCGGCTTTCGTATTGAGACAGATGAAATACGGGCTAGCATTTTGGATTATCTCAAAGCTCAGGATGCTGTAATTGGTATCATCAACAAAGGAGGTCTAGACGTTCTGTATGCAGTGGTAAGAGTGGACTGGGCCCCCACCAGACCAGGACTGCTCAAGAAATACGAGCTTACCTCAAAACTCAGCTTCCGCACTATATGGTGCCAGACATTATTAGTTTTGTAAGTGAAATCCCTCTGACTTGGAATGGAAAAGCAGATATGAGGCAAATTGAAAAGGAACTGCTTATCAATATAGAAGTAAAACGGGCTGTAAAGGAACCTGAGACTGAAACTCAAAGAGCACTACTGGTTATTTGGAAAAATGTTTTAGATACAGAGGATATTGGAATAGACGATAACTTTTTCGAAATAGGCGGACACTCACTGACTGCCACAAAACTGATAAATGATATCAATCAGCAATTTCATCTTGATTTGACTGCAAATACGGTGTTCAGCAAGCCAACTGTTTTGGATATGGCTGCTTATTTTGACAAATCAGATTTGACTACTGCTGCCAAACCGATTAAAAAGGTGGAACGGTACGACGAACTGGAACTTTCTCCACAGCAGAAGCAGCTTTGGATTACTGAGCAGGTAGCGCCTCAAAACGGTGGATATAATATTGTCATGCCAATTCATTTAAAAGGATATTTAGATAGCGTTTTGCTTGAGAAGGCACTGAATCAATTAGCCAGAAATCATGAGATTTTACGGGTCAATTTCTTTGATAGAGAAGGAATTCCCCTATCAAATAATAAGAACTGAAACACCCCTTCACCTGAGTCATTATTATTTAGCAGATTTAGGAGCTGATCAAGCAGCAATTGCCGCAAAAGAGGTTATATCATCTATTGAAAAGCGTCAATTTAGCCTAAGCAGTGAACCGCTAATCAGAGTATCAGTCATCCATTTAGTGAGCATGAATACATTCTAGTCATTGCTATACATCATATTATCTCAGATGGTTGGACTATGGAACTGCTGATTGGCGAACTTTCGGAATTATATAATTGCTTACTAAAAGGAGGAGAGAAGACGGTGCAGTTAGCAAGGGAGTCAGACTTGCAATATCTGGACTATGTCTACTGGCTTAAGCAGCAAAAAGAAATGCAAGAGCAGCAGAGAAATTTTTGGGCAAATACCCTAGATTCAGATATGCCTGCCTTATCTATTCCGACAGATTATAAACGCCCTAAACTGCAAAGTCATAATGGCAATACAGTGGAACGTTCACTGACTGGGAGACATGCTAGCCAGTTAAAAAATTTCTGCAAGGAAAATAAAATAACGAGCTTTATGTTTATGATGACAGTTTTCTCCATCTTATTGCATAAATTAAGCGGAGAGAGGGATTTGCCGATTGGGGTTCCTGTGGCGGGGAGATCTAGAAAAGAAATGGAAGCTATGCTTGGATTCTTTGTGAATACAGTGGTTATGCGTTGTAACATTGAACAAGAACAGACGGTCTCCGATTATATGGAAACAATTAGAAATCGGGCACTATCTGCATTCAATAATCAGGATTTTCCTTTTGATGATGTTGTGAAAATGATCTCACCTGATAGAGATATGAGCAGGTCACCTTTGGTACAGGTTATGTTAAATGTGCAGAATCCTGATGGAATCAATTTTTCTATGGACGGTCTAGAGGCAGTACCTTATCCTCTCAAACAGGAAATCTCCAAATTTGACTTAACCTTATATGTTGAAGAGTATTCCGGAGAAATAAAGTTTCGCTTAGTTTATAACAGTGACCTGTATAAAGAAGAGAGCATGCAGGAATATCTGAATCAGCTATGTATGATCATTAATTCTGTGCTGGCGGATAAAGAAGTTAAAATCAAGATATTTCGATAGAGAGTCAAGATTTCCGGCGGAAGCTACAAGCGAAGCAAATATCTGCCTATAGGCCCCAGAGAGTTCGGAGAAGCATGTCATGCATTGATGAAATTGTCTCAGAGAGTGCAAGAAAGTATCCTGATAATGTGGCCATGTCAGATGAAAATGGTTCAATTACCTATTCGCAACTGGAGGAAGCGTCAGAAAAATTAGCTTCTGTTTTAGCCAGTAAGGGTCTAGGGCAAGGAGATATTGTCATAATCTATGGGGAGCGCAACATGAACTTGGTTATTAGCATGCTTGCAACTCTAAAAATAGGAGGAGTGTTCAGCATTTTTGATCCTGAATATCCCAAAGCCAGACTAGAGAAGCAGTTGGCCTCCATTAAGGCAAAAGGGGTTATCGTTGTCAATAAAAAAGAGTTGACAAATGCTAGCTTTTTAAACAAGGAGCTTAAACTATACAGTAGTTATGATGCCCTGATGGCTGCATATGATGTGCAACAAGTGTCCAAAACGACTCTGCTGAGGGGAGACGGGGATTTAGCTTATGTGCTGTTCACTTCAGGAACAACAGGGACTCCCAATTGCGTTTCTACTTCGCATGCACCGGTTATACACTTCATAGAGTGGTTTGCACAGCATTATGGGCTTGGTCAGGACAGTGTCTTCGGTCTTTTTGCTGGTTTATCCCATGACCCTTTAATCAGAGATATTTTCACTCCGCTTTTTATCGGTGGTAGATTAGCGATTCAAAGTCAGAAATCCAGGTATGATATTGAGAATATAGGACAGTGGATAAATGATCAGGGAATAAACGAAATAAACATAACACCATCCTTATTTATGATGTTGTCGGAAGGAGAGGTGAGATTCCCAAAGGTCAATCATTACTTCTTTGGTGGTGAAGAGTTAACTGCAGTCCCTGTCAAACGTGCCCAGGAAGTTAGCCCTAAGGCAAGCTGTACTAACTTTTACGGAACAACAGAAACTCCCCAAGTCATGGGTTATTACGACATTCCTCAAGACTTTGACATTGAAAAGGAAAGTATACCTATCGGCAGTGGAATTGATGGAGTAGAATTATCAATAATCAATGAATCTGGTCTTAAAGCCGGATTAGGTGAACTAGGTGAGATTTATGTTGAAACCCCCTACCTTAGTCAAGGTTATGTTAATAATGAGAAATTGAATCGGGAAAAGTTTTTAGATTCTCAAGAAAAAAAAAAAGGTTGGAAAATTTATAAAACCGGCGATGTTGGGCGCTACCGACATGATGGGAGTATCATTATTGAGGGACGAAAAGACAGACAAATCAATGTTCGTGGTTACCGTGTGGAGACTGGAGATATTGAATTAGCACTCTCGAAACATGATAACGTTCGCCGTTCACTGGTTCATACTCTATCAGTCAAAGGGCGAGAACAACTAGTAGCTTACTTGGAGGTGGTTGATCAGGGGTTATTTACAAACTACGACATGCGGCATTTTCTGTTATCGCAGATTCCGGAGAATATTATTCCTGAGCGCTTTGTTCTTGTTTCACAAATTCCCTTGACCCCAAACGGGAAAGTAGATTACAGAAGATTACCAAAAGCAGTGGACGATTTACAGGAGGCAGGGCCTGAACCAAAGGATGAAGTAGAAAAACTTGTCAAGCAGATTTGGATAGACGTGCTTAATCTTAAAAATCTTGGTATAGATGATAACTTTTTTGATGTTGGTGGGCATTCCTTGCTGCTAGCGCAGATAAAGACTCGGTTGGAACAGGCGTTTACTATTAAATTGAAGCTTATTGATTTATTTACTTATCCGTCTATCCAGTTGATTAGCCACCATATTAAACAAAAATTGGGGAGCAATATTCAGGCAGCAGCCTCCTCTACTGAACCTAATCATACTCGTAAGCGAGTTAAGCAGCGGCGCCCATCCTTTGGTAACTTTAAACGATAAAGGAGCAGAAAATGAGTGAAGATATTTCAAATGCGGTAGCTATTGTGGGGATAGCTTGTAAATTTCCCAAATCAAATAACTTGGAAGACTATTGGGAAAATATTAAAAATGGGACTGAATGTTTAGAGACCCTTTCTCAAGAAGAGTTAGAACAGGCTGGGATTGATGCAGCTACCATTCAAAACAAAAACTATGTAAAGCGTAGTTCGTACATAGAAGATGTTGATAAATTTGATGCAGATTTTTTCAAGATTAGTCCTAAAGAAGCTATTTATATGGACCCCCAGCAGAGACTTCTATTAGAGAAAGCTTGGGAGGCTATGGAGGATGCAGGTTATATTCCGGACAATGGTAATCAAAAAGTAGCTGTGTTTGCTAGTACGAGTGCCAGTAACTATTTTTTACAAGGTATTCAAGATGATTCTCGTTTCGTGGAGGATGCAGGAGGGATGCAAGCCCTATTGCATGGATTGGATAAGGATCACATAGCTACAAAGATTGCCTATAAACTTAATTGTACTGGTCCGACAATGACAGTACAATCTGCTTGTTCAAGTTCAATGGTCGGTACCATTATGGCTTGCCAAAGTTTACTAACTTATCAAGCGGATCTTGCTTTAGCTGGTGGAGTCACCATAAATATCCCTCAAAAAACAGGTTACATGTACGAAAAAGGCAGTATTCTTTCGCAAGACGGTTACTGTCGTCCATTCGATGAATCTGCTAATGGTACTGTTTTTGGCAGTGGTGTGGCTTGTCTCGCTTTAAAACGTTTAGAGGATGCCATTGAAGATAATGACAGGATCTATTCTGTTATCAAAGGATTTGCTCTCAATAATGACGGTAGTGATAAAGTAGGCTACACGGCACCTAGTGTCAGCGGTCAGATGGAAGTCATCGGTGATGCCTTAGATTTTGCACAGGTTGACGCTGCCACCATCTCTTATCTGGAAACACACGGTACCGGAACAATTATGGGAGATCCTATTGAGGTAGAAGCTGTCTCGCAAGTATATGAGAGTTATACGGAGAAAAAAACAATTCTGCGCCTTAGGCTCCATAAAGGCTAATATGGGTCACCTTAATGTTGCTTCCGGTATTGCAGGGATTATCAAAGGAGCTCTGATAACTAAAAATCGGCTATTACCCCCAATGGTCAATCTAACTAAGGAAAATACGAAGATTAATTTTAAAGACTCCCCATTCTATATCAACAAAGAAGGAATAGACTATACTCAGAAGAAGCCTTTACGAGCAGCTGTTAGTTCCTTGGAATCGGTGGAACCAATGGGCATATTATCTTGGAGGAATATATTAAACCTATTCAGAAGAGAACAGGGAAAAGCTACTATTGTCTACCGCTATCAGCCAGAAATGACGAGGATTTGAGACAGATGTGTCAAAACTTAGTCAACTATCTATCGCAACATCCAGAAGTGAACTTGGCTGATGTCGAAAGAACCCTGCAACAAGGCAGAAAGTCGTTCAATGTTAGAAAGGTATTTTTAGCAAAAGACATTCGTGACTTTATTTGTGGTATTGAACAGTTTTTAAATGAGGGTTTAAGCAAAACGGAGCAGATACCCTGTCTATCTGTGTCTCTAGTGGAACCAGAAATCTGCTCAGATTTAGAATTGCTTAGCGAGGAAAATTCCCTATTTGCAGATTTGTATAATAAGGTTAAAAGCAACTTGACGAAAGTTTGGGCAGATGATATGGGAAACGAGACAGTTGTTTCATCTGATATTTTGGCTGAACAGTTAGCAGCGATTAGTTTTCTCAAAGAGCTGGGTGTGGATTTGGAAGTATCTATACATAATCTTGAAGAACGAGGAGACAGTAACATTCTGAAACTGAGAAAAACTATTGCGGACTATCTGGGGCTGTCGGATGACAAGGTTCGAGACTCTAACGAGGTGCTCATGTCGGTCAGCAGTTACTTAGACTGTTTAACGATCATTAAAAATTGGTGGGAAGCTGGCAATCATCTGGATTGGCAAAAGCTGATTCAACAGGAGAAACAGAACATTATATCCCTACCCACATATCCTTTCAAAAGAAATTCTTACTGGTATGTTAGCAGTCAAACAGAGGGAAAAGAAATTCCAAAGATAGCAGTGCAAGTTAAAACAAAGCAAGAGCACCAACATGTCAGACCACAATTAAAGACAGCTTATAAGAGTTCGGAAAACGAACTGGAAGAAAGGCTTGTTCATATATGGGAGGATTTATTGGGAATCTCTGGTCTAGGTGTCGAGGACGATTTTTTTGAACTAGGGGGCCATTCTTTAATGGGTACGCAGCTGACTGCTGCTGTTAAAGATGAGTTTCTTATAGACCTAGAAATGGATGATTTGTTTGATTGCTCAACAGTATCAAAGTTGGCTAAATTGGTCGAGAAAAGGCTAAAGGAGCTCATAGAGTCAATGGACGACCAAGAGGTTGACAGATTGCTTAGAATTGAGGAAGAAAAATGAATGGTGAGAGTAGGAAAAAACAAGAATTGCTGGCTAATATTTTAAAGGGGAAGACAGGAAGTGAGCAGATTAAGAAACGAGATATTGTGAAAACAAATCGCAAAGAAGCTCCATTGTCTCATGCTCAAAAGAGGATGTGGTTTTTACACAGCCTGAATGAAGCCGATGATGCATATAATATGCATTCTGTGCTAGAAATAACGGGTAAGTTAAATAAAGAAGCGCTAATCCATAGTCTCCTGAAGATTGTGGAGCGACATGATATTTTACGGACCAATTTTAGACTGAATAAAGAAGGCACTCTATTCAGTTTGTCAATGACGTTTTTGAACGTAAGATTGAAGTAATTGATCTGTCGAAGTCTGATGAACAGTCAGTTTCATCGTTTATTAAAGAGGAGATATCTAAACCCTTTGATTTGGAAAAGGATCTCTTGATTAGAGCATCCCTAGTCAAAGGGCCTAAGCCCGACTCTTATTATTTGGTAGTTACTATGCACCATATTGTTTCTGATGCTTGGTCCTTTGCAATTTTTGGACAAGAATTGATGGACTACTATCAGCGGTATCTACAGGATGATTATTCGGTTGAACCTCTTGACTATCAGTACATTGACTATACCTTTTGGCAAGAAGATTATCTTGGTACTGAGAGGGTGGAACGCCAATGTCAGTATTGGAAAGAGCAGCTAATACCATTACCAGACCCCTTGGAAATAAAGATAAGAGGCCGGGAACATGTAGCAGAAATGTCAGAGGCTGGAAAATACATTACCTATATAGATGACAGTCGTCTGACTCTTTTAAAGGAATTGTGTAAGGAGACGGGAACAACTCTCTACATGGCTCTTCTTGCTATATATGCTGTTTTGCTCAATAAGTATAGCTTCCAGGATGATTTAATTATTGGAACTCCGATAGCAAATCGCCGGCATAAGGAACTAGAAAACTTAATTGGCTTTTTCGTCAATACCCTTCCTATTCGTTTGAAAATGAATATTGACGATCGATTTGACCAGATGTTGCAGATGGTTAAAAAGGGAACTGTAAATGCCTTTTCTAATCAAGATATCCCTTTTGAATATGTTGTAAAAGAGGTTGTAGGTGATAGAATTAGTGATCAGTCGCCAATTTTTCAGACAATGTTTACTCTACAGAATACTAATAGAGTTGAGGTAAGTCTTCCAGAGCTCACTGTGGAGAGCCATGCATTTGATAATACCAAGGCAAAATTTGACTTATTGTTGACGGCAATGGAGACGGATCAAGGGATAAGGCTGGCTTTTGAGTATAAAAAAGAGATGTTTGACCTTGATGTAGTTAAGGCAATGGCAGATAAGTATCTCGCAATCTTAGATGATATTTTACAAAATAGCAAACAACCGATTAAACAGATAGCCAATACAGAAAAACCTATAATTAATGAGCACAGCCGACTAGACAGTGAACCACTGTCAGGAGATAACCTGATTGAGCAGTTTAGACAAATGGCAAGTAAACATGCTGATAGGACGGCTATCAGTTATCAGGGGGAAGAGGTTTCATATAGGCAACTAGAACAGAAATCCAATCAGTTAAGTCGCCGTCTCAATCATTATCTTGCCGGTAAAAAGGGATTTGTAGGAATATGTATGGACCGTTCTATTGATATGATTGTCACAATTCTTGCTATTCTAAAGAGCAATTGTGCTTATGTCCCCCTTGATCCAGATGCCCCCAAGGAGCGATTGGATTTTATCACCCAAGATGCTGAGCTGGAATTATTGATTGGGCAGAGAGGAAAGTTAGATAAACTTATCACTAGAAGCAATGTCCCTATAGTAGATATTAGTGAGGAAAAGGAAAGAGCATTAAGTGAGCCTATTGAAATAGAAGTACTTGAAAGAAGTGCTGATAGTGACGCTTATATGATTTACACTTCCGGTTCCACAGGAAATCCAAAAGGGGTAATAGTCAGTGATAATAATGTACTACGCCTGTTTAGCAATACAGAGTCGCTCTACCATTTCGACCATATGGATGTGTGGACGATGTTTCACTCAGTAGCCTTTGACTTTTCTGTTTGGGAAATTTGGGGAGCCTTGCTTTATGGAGGGGAGTTAGTTATTGTACCTTATGACACTAGCAGGATGCCCGCAGATTTTCTGGAACTTTTAATTGAGCGCAGGGTAACGGTATTGAATCAAACCCCATCCGCTTTCCGTCAGCTATTGCAGTGTGAACTACTATATCAGAAAGAGTGCAAAGAGACTCTAAACCTCCGCTATATTATTTTTGGTGGGGAAGCATTGGATTTTTCCATGTTAGCTTCTTGGATGGAGAGTTATGGAGATGTTTCTCCCCAGTTAGTCAATATGTATGGAATTACCGAAACAACTGTCCATGTGACTTATGCTCTTTTGACTAAAGATAGCTTAAACAATACTTCCAGAAGTATTATAGGAGAACCTATTAAAGATTTGCAGATATATGTACTGGATCCGACAATGCGACTAGTTCCGGATGGCGTCATTGGTGAAATGTATGTCGGTGGAGCTGGTGTGACAAAAGGATACTGGAATCAGGAAGTGCTCACCTCAGAGCGTTTTATAAAATCTCCTTTTTCAAATGATGCAAATAGTGTTTTATATAAAACAGGTGATTTGGCTTGTAAGCATCTCAACGGAGAGCTGGAATATATTGGAAGAAACGACGGTCAGGTCAAGGTTAAAGGTTTTAGAATTGAACTTAATGAGATTAAGGAACAAATTAGTCAGAGTCCTCTAATCAATGATAATTTAATTGTTTTAGATAAATCCGCTGATGACGCTCGAATAATTTCTTATTTTACCCTCAGTCGGGATAAAAAGGAGGAAATTGTTCAGGAACTCTTGAAAAAATCTGATTATGATGAAGAGACTGAGGAAGTTTTTAATTATAACTATCAGAAAAGTAATACTGGTGGCTATGACTGCTTTAATATTACAGGTTGGAATAATTCTTATGATAATCAACAGATGACAGAGACTGAGATGAAAGAATGGCTGCAGTCCATTAGCGGAAAGCTTTATGATATCCCAATGAAATCAGTTCTTGAGATTGGTGTTGGAACAGGCATGATTCTGCATAAACTTGCTGATAGAGTGGAGAGATATGTTGGTTTGGATATATCAAAGGAAGCTATTGAATACAATAAACGGGTGATTAAAGAAAAATAACTTTAACTATAACCACGTAGAACTTATTCACGCCTCTGTGGAAAAATTGGACAATCAGTTCGATGAGAATTTTGATACAGTGATTATTAATTCAGTCGCTCAGTATTTCCCAGATGTAGCTTATTTTGAAAATACTTTAGCAGCATCCATTGAACGCATGCAGGATCAAGGACATATCGTTATAGGAGATATTCGAAGTTACGATCGATTGGATATGTACTATATGTCTGTTGAGTTGTCTCGTCTAAGTCCGGAAGATAATGTAGCTTGTCTGAGAAAGAACATGTCTATCAGAAGGGAAAATGAGAAAGAACTTATTTTTGCTCATGATTATTTCAAGTTTTTAGCAAATCGACTACCTGAGATAGCCAATGTAGAGATTACACCTAAGATAGGTGATATTGATAATGAACTCTCTAAATACAGATATGATGTCGTTCTGACCATTGATAAGCAACAGAATTCTAAAACAAGCGATTATTTGGAACCAGCAGTTGTGGATTGGTCAGATGGCGAAAATGTGATGGATCTTCCTGACGAAGAGGTCATCCATTTTGTAAATGTTCCAGATAGGAGGGTAGCTTATGAGAAATACCTTGTGGATAATTTACCTAACGTGGACGAAGAATTATTAATTAAGAATTATATAAAAGCTTTTTCCGATTTGGAATAGTAATGATAAATTAAAGCTTGAAGCATTGGCAAGAGAAAAAGGGATACCGCACTTATACGAGTGTTGATAATCTTCCTGCTTGTCTTGATGTAATAATTTACAATCCTGAGACTGTGAATAAAGAATCTGTTGCTCGTTATTTAAGTAACTATTACAGCTATAATCCTGCTAAGACGGAAACAACAGTTCCTCTGAAATATAAGATTCAATGTAAGGTGATAGAGGAATTAACGGACTTTTTACAGGATAGATTACCGTATTATATGATTCCTAATGAATTTGTCTTGATTGATCATATTCCTTTGACAATTAATGGAAAAATAGACTACAAAGCCTTACCAAGGCCCAATAGCAATACTCAATTCCTCAATCAAGATGAAAATTGGTATGAGGAGCATATAGTTGCAGAAGTAACAAAGATCTGGAAAAATTTACTGCATCTAGAATCTATTTCACCAGAGGATAATTTCTTCCAAATCGGTGGTCATTCTTTACTTGCAACAAATTTAATATTCTCCATTAATGATATCTTTGGTGTCCGTATTTCACTTAAAGAGCTTTTTGAGGAGCCGACTATCCTAGGAAATAGTCGCTATATACAGAGTCAGTTAGGAACATCTCAAAATAGAGAGAAGAAGATACCTCATATAGAAGACGATGTGTATCTATCGAAAACTTTTGAGGTTGCCGGTAAGCATTCGAACACAGACATGAGCCATATATTAGTGACGGAGCAACAGGCTTCTTTGGCTCTTTCTTACTTAATCGTTTGTTGAAGGAGACTACAGCTACATTATATTGTCTGGTCCGAGCAAAAAGCCAGAAAGAGGCTAGGAAAAGGCTAGTTGAGTCCTTGCAGAAGTATAAGATCTATAATCCAAATGATGAGGACAGAATCGTTGTCATTTGTGGGGACTTAGCTTTACCTCACCTTGGTATGGATAAGGAGGACTATATCGCTTATGCTCAACTTATTGATACTATCGTTCATAATGGTGCGAAAGTTAACTTCTTTGAACCCTATGATAATCTAAAAAAAGCTAATGTGGACGGGACTAGGGAAATTGTGGATTTTGCAGTTCTATATCAAGTGAAGCCAGTTCACTTCATTTCCACTTTATATGTTTATGAACCGCCACAAGATGCGCAGCACCAACATTTGGTTGATGAAGATCAAATGTTAGGGGGATATCATAATTTGCCGATGGGTTATACCCAGTCTAAGTGGGCAGCTGAAAAAATTCTAGAGTTAGCGAAAAAGAAAGGGCTCCCGGTGAATATCTATAGATTAGGTAGGATTTCTGGCCACAGTGAAACAGGTGCTTGTCAGCAAAAAGACTTCATATGGTCAATTATCAAAGCCTGTATTGAGACGGGAGTGTACCCTAATCAAAACTTAGCGTTTGAACTGACTCCTGTTGATTACCTAACTGACGCAGTGATTCGGATTATGAAGAGTCATGATCTAAATAGAAACTATCATCTTTTCAATCTTAAGAAAACGAGTTTACAAGATATCGTTCAATCAATTTCTGATGGCTATCAATTAAAATCGGTAGACACAGAGCTGTGGATAGATGAAATTTCGTCTGCTAAGAGTTCGGCAAGGCATTTTGCGCACTTGCTGCAGGACGGTACTTTTGATGGAGGAAGGCTTTATTTCAAAAACGACAATACATCTCAGCATGTACCGTATTTTAAAAATGGTATTCAGGTTGACAGTGCAGTATTAAAGGCACAGAAGAACTATTTCATTGAGGTTGGCTATTTCCCAGCAGAGAAAGCTGAAACTAGCTTGGGTGAGAGCGATTGATTTTCGTCTACAATGGGTTGACCTAAACGAGACGATTGCTTGGTCAAGGTTTTCTATTGAACCGTCATTTAGAAGCCCATTCACACAGAAAGGAAAAAATCAAATGGAGAACAGACATATACTTGTCACTGGAGGGGCAAGGGGGAATTGGAAGAGGTATAGTTGACGAATTGCTTAGGAAAAACTATAAAGTCTCTTTCTTGTATTATGGCAGTCAAGATACTGCAGATGCAATGGCAGAGAACGCTTATGAAAGAGGTCAAGATCTCAAAGGTTATCGGTGTGATGTCAAAGACTATACGAATGTCAATGAAACAATCAAAAAGATTGTGGAGGAAAGAGGTATTATCTATGGTTTGGTGAATAATGCTGGAATTACTGATGACTGCTCTTTGTTTTTGATGGATAAGAGCAGGTGGGACAGTGTTTTAGACACCAATCTAAACGGCGCGTTTCATGTGACTAAATCATTGATTACACAATTTATGAAAAATAAAGCAGGAGTTATCGTCAATGTTTCATCTGTCGCAGGAATAAAAGGCATGGCAGGACAAACTAATTATTGCGCATCCAAGAGCGGTTTGATTGGTTTAACAAAATCACTTGCTGTTGAGACGGCGATGTTTGGAGTTAGAGTAAATGCTGTTGCTCCTGGGTATATAAAGACAGATATGACATCTGCTATTAATGAAAAAGTCAAGAAACAGATGTATGGTCAAATCCCTATGGGACGTGAAGGAAGCGTGGAGGAAGTCGCACCCATTGTGGAGCTACTGTTATCAGATGCTGCATCCTATATAACCGGACAGGTTATTGCTATAGACGGCGGTCTTACCACCTAAAATATTACTATAATTTGGAGGAAATTAACATGGAAAACAAAACAAAAGCAAGAGAAATTGTAGAAGAAATCGTGGAGATGGAAGGATTTTCAGATGATACTAAGTTCATTGAATTGTTCGAATTTGATTCAATGCTCATTTTAGAATTAGTAAGCCAGCTGGAAAGAAGTTTCAATATTGTCATCAATGAAGAAGACTACCCAAATCTTCAGTCTTTAAATGATGTTTACAAAATTGTTGAGCAAGGTCTATCTAATAAATAGTTAGATACAGAAGGAGGTGTTAATATGGGGACAGACAGAGTCGTTGTCACAGGGATGGGACTTTTGACACCCGTCGGAAATACTCTAGAAGAGTTTGCGGATGCTATTTTCGAGGGAAGAAACAGTATTGGTCCGATTACTTCCTTTGATGTATCGCAGCACAATATCAAACAAGGGGGAGAAGTAAAGAACTTTCACCCCGAAAACTACTTTAACCTTCTAGATTATAGGCAATTTGATCGTAGCACGCAGTTTGCTGTGGCAACTTCTAAAATGGCTCTACAGATGTCTGGTGTAGAGGACGGAGTTTATGATTCCAGAAGACTGGGATGTATCTTTGGCACAACCATGGGAAACCAGCAGATATCTGAAAAATACACCAATTTACTTGTGGGAAAAAATAAGGAATCAATACAATGTCCATTTCAAAACTTCCAGCCTAATGCTATGACAAGTGCGATTGCGGCAGAGCTAAAACTGAAGGGACCGAACCTCGTTATTCCTACAGCTTGTGCTGCAGGAAATTATGCTATCGGGTATGGGGCTGATCTGATTAAGAGTGGCAAAGCGGACTGTATTGTTTGTGGTGGAAGTGATGCGATGTCTAGAGTTTGTTATACGATGTTTTCACGATTGGGAGCTATGTCATCAGACCTATGTCAGCCATTTGATGAGAACAGACAAGGGATGATTGTCTCAGAAGGTGCAGCAGCCCTGGTTCTAGAAAGCTATGAAAGTGCAAAGAAGAGAAGTGCGACAATATATGCTGAAATTTTAGGATATGGCAACAGTTGTGATGCCTATCATGCAACTGCTCCTCATCCGGAAGGTCAAGGGGCTAGGTTAGCCATTCACAAAGCCTTTAATAGTAGCGGAACCAAGAAAAGCGATATTGGTTATATCAGTGCTCATGGCACGGGAACAAAGGCAAATGATGCAGCAGAGTCTTATGCACTGACCCAAACATTTGGAGATGCTATCAAGAGCATTCCGGTTAGCTCAATCAAGTCAATGTTTGGGCATGCAATGGGGGGCAGCTGCAGCTATTGAGGCTGTCGCCTCAGTACTGGTTCTGAATGAAGGTAGATTACCGGTTAATATGAATCTTGAGCATTTAGATCCCAAGATTGGATTAAATGTAGTAAGTAAGCCGACGGCTGCTAAAGACATAGACTGTATTTTAAGCAATTCATTTGCCTTTGGAGGCAATATCAGTTGTATCATTTTAAGTCAGGAGAAATAGTATGGAGACTGTTGTTATTACTGGTGGGGCATTGATTACGGAAGAAATGAACCATAGTGGAGATTTCCTGTTTCCGGTTCTTAAGCTGGAGGAGGCAAACTACAAGGACTTGCTCGGTGGAAGAGGGTTGCGCTATTTAACAGAAGCCACCAAAATGGCTTTAGTTGCAGCTAAAATGGCAAAAGAAAATGCCAAGGTAGAAGATCTAGTCCCTGAACGTAGCGGAGTTGTCGTCGCCACGAACCTTTCATCAATACGTAACTA
>BNJU01001755.1_pt1 | contig 27055 bp, 43 predicted proteins | sample 8539281 | NCBI WGS metagenome assembly BNJU01 (sample SAMD00202456, study PRJDB9452) | human saliva metagenome | isolation source: human saliva | place: Japan
TGCCATATTCTGCTTTTCCTCCCTCATACTTCACATGAAAGAAAGCCAGCTCAGCACCTTAATGAATGTCCTAAACCGTTCCTTCTGTATGATGTCGTTTGTGATGGAGAACTCGTAGTCGGTAGATTTCTTGGCAAAAGACGGCTGCCCATGCGTCAAAGCTGTTGATACCTTGCCTCTCAAAAGCCTGCGGACGAGATACTTGAACAGAAGATACAACTCCGTCAGGCTATTGGAGATGGTCGTTCCAGAAAGGAAAGTCGCTCCCAAGTCCTTGCCGGACCTCTCCTGTATGGTACGAATGGCAAAGAGCATGTTTAAGGCACGCTGTGAACCATCAGGATTGCCCAAGCCCGACACACGGTCGTGGCGGGTATTGAACATCAGGTTCTTGAACTGGTGGCTTTCATCGACAAAAAGGTGGTCGATACCCATCATCTTGAAGTCCACGGCATCGTCTTTTCTTTCGGCGATGCTGTCCTGTATGTTCTGCAACTTGGCTTCAAGTGTCTGCTTGCGCTTCTCCAAGCCTTTGAGCATACCACGGGAGATCTCTTCCTTGTTGTCCCGCAACACTTCGAATTCTCTTCCACGGAGCCCAGTTCCTTTTTGCATAATCCTCTCCTGTATCTCCAGGCTACTGCAGTATCATGCCGAACTGTTCGTGCGTCAGAATAATACTAATCCCAATCGTTATTCTTGATGTCGTTGAAGATGCGCTGGCGGTTCTGCTTATTAAAATCGTTCTTACCTGGATAGAGTACCTTAGCATTAGGATAAGCTTTCCTAAAAGGTGTCAGCAATATCAAAAGACGTTTGCTTTCAGTCCGATAATCATTGGTTTGTTCGCCAGCCCCAACCGTTTCATCTCGTGACTGCCGTACACATGATGAGTGTCTTGCCTGCTCCCACCTCGTGGTCGCAGATGCCGCCTCCGTTGGTCTTCAGCATCCACGGCATCCTTCTGACTCTTGTAGAGGTCTGCAATACCCAATCGTCTGAAGTCAAGGTCGAGAAACGTCTGGTGCGTGCCGTCAAAGTTGGGTCGCACAAAACAGTTGAAAAAGACGATTATAACGGTCAGAGAGTTGTTGCTTGAACGTGTCAGGTGTACGTCGAGCCAATCAACAAAAGCCTGCCTGATTTCCTCAATCTTGGCATTTTGCCATCTGGATAGCGTGTCCGTCCCTTACTGATAGTTTCGTCTCTCCCGTAACCTTATCCGTCATCTCCTTGCTCTTGTTGATGTCGGGAATGGTGTTGTGCAGGGCGTGCTTGAGGAGATTGATGCCATCATAACGGCGGAACTCTCCCTGTACGGCATGCTCTATGCCAGATATTGGCATTCTTATGGTCACATACAATGCTGTATTCGTCCATATTGGAATGGTAGGATACGCCAATATCCGTCCCGAAAAACTCCGAAGCGAACCTGCCATAGACCTTGCAGGGTATCCAGCGTTCACCGAGATTAAAGTCAAGGTCTGCAAATGGAATGGGTGTTGGCGTGGCTGCACGCAGGGCAGCAAGGCTCTGTTTTGCTTCTTCGTGGTCGGGATGGTCCAAGAGCCACGACTCGATACGCTCCGCCTTTTCTATTACATTGCCCGAAATGAACATCCGCCACCTCGTAAGCATTCTCTTCAGGGATTGAAATATACGACCTTCCAAGGAAGAAATAGTCGCTTTCCTCCATATCAGGTAAAAGCGAACTCATGTAGTCAAGTTCCACCGTGCCGTACTTGTTGAGCGATGCACCCAGTGCCTCCATCGGGTCTGCGGCAACGGTCAGTTCCGTGGTGGAAAATGCCGTAGGATGGTCAAAGATGTCCGCCTTGATGTACCTGCCGTTCTCAGAGCGTTCCAAGAAGAGCATTTCCACGCCTGTGGCATCCATCTTGATGATGTCGGTGTTCGCCTTCTGGTTAAAGTAGCCCCAACGGGATATATAATCATCATACAGGTGGTTGAGCCTGCTTCGGTCTTCCTTGTCTTCTGCATGGTTCTCTGCCTCGTAGTCATAGAGACGGTGATAGCACTCTCGTATCTCGATATAGCTTTTTAGGCGGGAAAGCTGGGCATACGGCAAGTCCATCGGGTTAAAGGTCGGATGTCGCTTTAAGTCAGAAAGAAACCCCACCTGCCCTTTCTGCACGACAATGGAGCCGTCTCTTAGATGAGAGTCCGGCGAAAAGAAAAAGGGCGTGAGGGAAGCGTCAAACTCCTTTCTGACTTCCGCTATCGGCTTTTGGCTTGCGCTCCTCGGCTTCGTTCATGAAGTCGAGGATAGCTCACGTAGGGAGGAAGAAGCTGCTTTCCTGCTACTACGGGTACGCCGTTGAGGAGAGAGTTACTGCCTTTTGTATTTTGGACTCCGATGATTTCTGGGGAGCAGTTTGTGTTATGGGACGGCGTGCCTGTGAAGTTCCTGAGATTATCCTTGATTTCATTGTTCACACAGGTAACTTCTCTTGTCCAAAGACTAGTATTCCTCTGGGGGCAAATGGTGACAGTTGCTCCGGTTGTCGATATCTTCCATGTTATTGTCCACCACCGGATGATGATCGTCGTCAAAAGAATATCGTCTGCCCGTTCATCTCTCTCGGGGCTTCAATATCCGTACGGTTCCTGTAGTTCCTGCTCGTATTGATGATGAAGTGTCAAGGCGGGTACGCCTTCAGGGAGCAGGTTCTATAGTCATGGAAGGCTGTTCTGATACGAATTGTTGTGGGGCAGACTCTGATGATGATGGCTGTAATGGGATTGTCTCGCCGTTAGGAATGGTATTTTCCATTATCTGCGTATCGTTCTCAGAAGCAATGGTTACACTCTCCTTAACCTTATTCTCTGTTTCTGCCTTTGTTATCACTTCTTCCTTGATTTCCTCTGCCACCACTTCTTCTTTGGTATATTGTCCCCTGACTATTTCTTCCAGTTCAGCTATCTCATTACAATTTCTTGGAGAGAAGTACAGGTCGTTCAATGCCCAGTCCTCTTACTTTTACGCCTTCCATCTCATCGAGGGACATATTGCCAAGCTCCCAGCCGTAACCCATCGTGACAGCACCGAAGCCAATGCGGCTCTTAGGATCATATTCCAGAAGGTAGGCTGTGTATGCTCCCATAGGGAAGAAATAGCGTGCATAGGCAACCTTATCGCCAATGAGTTCCTTTTCCGTGCTGTAAAGTTTTGGCAGTTGCTTCCTGATACTGTCGGGCATGAGGTTATAGGCATCGTTTATACCCTTGTCTTCAGTCTTTGTCTCTCTCTGTTTCTTCTTCCCCGACTTATGGTAATACCCAACGCGGAGCTGTTTCTCCTTCTCTCACTCTACCTCTGTCATCCAGTATACCTGTTTCATATAGCTTACGGTCGATACGTTGTCCCATTTCAAGGGAGAGCCGTGTTCGGAGACTTTCTGCCATTTCCTCAATCCCTCCTGTGAACCGATACTCCCATGCAGGTCTTCCATAAGGGTCTGTACCCATTATGCGCTCTGTGGCAATGGTGCGATGAGATATGTCTTTCCAATCTCCTACAAAAAGAGAGTTATGCTTGAAGACGACAGAAGAGCCTTCTTCCTTGGGAACGGAAACGGTTTCTACAAACTGCTGTTCAATTCCCTCGCTGATTTCTTTACCAGTCTGCTTCTGCAGGACGATGAGGTCACTGCCCACGTCCGTTCCAGCATTGTCTGAAAACATACCCGATGGCAGTCGGAGAGCGGAGATAAGGCGGCTGTTCTGCATGAGGTAACGGCGTATGGCTTCATTGCGGGGACTGTCTAATACGCCCTGTGAGGTGATGAATGCCAAAATTCCACCTTCCTTGATGCAGTCCAGACCTTTCACGAAGAAGTAATTGTGAATGGCACGTGTGGACTCACGTTTAAGAGTGTCCTTACCTTTGCTGTATTCTCGGTCATAGACCATGAAATCACCGAAAGGAATGTTACTTGTAATAAGGTCGTATTTGTCTTTGTTTTCTAACTCCCCTATAGCTTCAAAAGGCTCATTTCGGACGAAGATAGTGCCTTTACCATAGGGGTGCAGGGCTTGTCTGATGCGGGCAGTGAGCAGGTCCTTTTTCATTGCATCTACAACACCCGCTTGCTTTGCAAGGTCTCAGCAAAAGGCACCCATACCCATAGAAGGGTCTAAGCATCGTCTTACCTGCAGGTTTGTGGAGGCAAGTGCGTCTGAGATGGCAGAAACGATACGGGTATCGGTATAGAAGGAGGTCAGTACGCTTGCCTTGATGCCCTCCCAATACCGCTTGGCGGTGTTGGCATCTACGGCTTCACGATAAATCATCTGTTTGAGCTGCTGGGTAGGTTCAAAGAGATTCTGTTCAGACTTGCTCCAATAGCGGATGTCATTGGGGTTATCTGTGCAGTTGAGTACACATTTCAAACCACCAGAAGCCCTGATAGTTCCTGAATACTTTTCTCAGCTTCGGTGGCTTCGCGGCGTTCTTTTTCCAGGCGCAAGACCACACGGATGGCTTCCGTGTTGGCTTGCAGGACTTCTTTCTTATTGTATGCCATAAGGTATAACTTATTCTATTATGGGAATAATCACTCTGATACCAAAAACTTGACTGTAATGTCAGACTTTAGTATCAGAAATGAAGTAATATGCTATTTCCGTTTCTTGTTTTGTTCAAACTCAAAGGTGGTGGTATAATCATCCTTCAAAACAAGTCGGGCATTGAATTTCTTGCCTGCCTTGCTGGTCAGTCGCTTTAAGGATGAGCGTACGACCGGAGCTTATCAAGTCACGGATGTTATCTTCAGAGAGATGTATGCCGCAGACTTCACGAAAAACGTGGAAGACACAGGTTTCATGCCTGCACTTGGCTACCTTGGCATAGATGCCGACACTTTGCTGTCCGCATTTTGGGCAGCGGTAGACAGGATAGGACTTCTGCTCTGAAGAAAGTGAGAGGTTCCTCACAGATGGTACTCACATAGAGTTGATGCCTGTGAGAACTTATCAGATGGCATCTTTCCTGCTTCCAATAGCAGCAAGGCAAGTTCCCAACTGCCTGTCATCTCCGCATTGGCTATCTTCTTATCCTTGACAATCTCATAGACTGCCAGGCCTTTTTCTGTCAGGTATGATGGCTTTCTTGTCCCTTCGGATATAATCACGGAGAATAAGCGTCTCGATGATGTTGCTTTGGGTCGCAGGTGTTCCGATACGCACTCTGCCATCGCTTTCTTACCTCTGCATTTTCGACCTCTTTTCCGGCGTTCTCCATCGCAGAAAAGAAGTGTCGCTTCTGTATAGAGCGGTTTTAGGGTTTTAGTCTTATGCTCAGTTATTTCAGCTGAAACAAGTGGCAAAACCTCTCCCTCCGTTAGGGCTAGGCAATGAAGACAAAATCTGTTCTTTACCATCTTCTTCCTTCTCAGCTTCCACTTCTTTACTTTTTCTGTGCAGCTTTTCCAGCCAAGAAATCTGTACATGCTTTCCAAGTAAAGGTGTTGGTGCCGATCCGTAAACCGCACCTGCATACGCTCTTCCTCGGAATCAGAAGAAAGAGCTTCGGAAAAAGCGAGTTACTACCATATATATATGTTCGCTTCGTCCGTAGATAAGCCCGTTGGCGTCTCCCCCGTGGGGATGATGGCGTGGTGGTCGGTAACTTTTGCGTTGTCCACCGAATGGCGGTTAAGTGGATTTGAAAGTGTTTTGCCTATCTTGCGCAACAGGGCGGGTACTTCCTCGAAAAATATCCTCGCTGATGTATCGGCTGCCTGTGCGGGGATAGGTCGTGATTTTCTTCTCATAGAGACTCTGGGCTATCGAGAGGGTCTTGTCCGCTGAAAAGCCGTGGCGTCTGTTGGCTTCCTTCTGCAAGGCAGTGAGGTCGAACAAGAGTGGTGGCGGTGTACCGCCCACCTTTCTTGTGACCGATTCCACTATAAGCCGGCTCTGACTGCGAAGTGTAGCGAGCAGTCTGTGCCAATCTTCATTTTCATAGTCTTTACAGCCAACGGCTTTTATCGACAAGCCCTCTTTTTCTGTGTGAACGAATAATTTCCAATAGGGTATGGAAGAAAAATCACGATTCTCTATGTACCGACGGCAGACCATAGCAAGGGTTGGGGTCTGTACCCGTCCCAGAATAGCCACCCTTGCGGGCGATAGACAATGCACAGCTTGCATTGATACCTACCAGATCGGCTTCGCTTCTTGCCTTGGCGGAATGATAGAGGTTGCCGTAATGGCTTCCCAGTTTGAGATTAGAAAGTCCTTCACGGATGGCCTTATCGGTGAGTGAACTTATCCAAAGTCTTTCGAAGGCTTTTTACAATCAAGATATTGATAGATATAGCGGAAGATGAGTTCACCTTCACGCCCCTGCATCTGTGGCAACGATGATACGGTCTGCCTTGTCAAAGCAGGGCGTATCACCTTGAGTTGCTTCAATGCTGCAGGGTCTGATATACTCCTTGTCCTTATGCTTGTCGTACCACTAACTGAAAAGATTGGGACGGATGGGTGAATCTTCAGACTTTGTGAGCGGAAAAACCGTAGACTTCGGGCATGGCATGGGCGATGGGGTGTCCCATTGCCCAAGTGACGAGATACCACCTCCTTCTAAATATCGGTCCTGCCTGTTTGCCCCTACGATGCAGGCTATATCTCTTGCTACCAGGGCTTCTCGGCGATAATACAGAGTAATCATAGTGCTGGGTGGTTTTAAGGTTACATCTTACGTCCCACAGGATTTTTCTGCTTGTTCTCGTCCTGCTTTTGCTTCTGCTCGACAGATGGGCTATGTCTGTCCGGTCTTCAATGGCTCTTTCACGTTCTTCGTGGCTTCGTTAGTCTTGCCGTCATTATTGACCGCTACCTGTGTCTTGTGTTCTTCTGCTGCAGCTTCCACCTTGCCGTTTTTCTGGCTCTTGTCCGGATTCCATTTATAGAAACGTGGGCGGTTTTGTTCCTTGTCCATGCGGACGTAGGCATTGAAGGACTGCCCCTCCTTATCGACCATGTTCTTCAAATAGAGCGTGCGACCACAGTCAAAGGCTTCTCGTTGTTTTTCAGAGGTTCAGACCGCATAGCTTATGCGGTGCGCCTTGCTGCTGTGTCTGCTGCTGACGTTCCTTAAATCTTCGGTTGTTGTCAAAGATAAATTCAATACCTTTCTTCTCTGCATTGACTTGAAGCGTAGCATCAAAGGACTTGCCGCTCTTGGCGGTCATGCCCTCCACCTTCACAGCTTTGCCTTCACAAGCTCTTTGTACTGTGCATCGGAGAGGTTGCCCTTGATTTCCTTGAGGAATATTCACACGGTCGGCACGCAGGGCGATGATTTCATTCGTTTGCGGGTCAATAGAAACGATATGCGAGAGAAAGGTTCAGCGTTCTTGGGTGTTACCTCGATGGTCTTGCCCAGATTACCCGTAGTGAGGAGTTGCTCCTTTTCTTCAGGAGAGAACTTGCTAGCCCATATAGGAAAATCGAGCTGCGGCTCCTTTCTCAAAAGGATGGATAGCCAGTCCAATGTTGCCTTCGTCGTCCGTGCGGAACTCAAGGCGGAGCATCAGTATAGATGGTATGGTGTCACCGATAGGAACAACAATTGTGATGAGATTGCTCTTCTGCCAGTTGAGCATTTTTGCCAACTCTCCGCTCTGCTCCAGCCGCTCACGGGTAAGACCGAGGTGTCGAGGCTGCTTCCAATCAATCTTCGACTCGTCAATGGCGGTGGCGTTCTTCTGCTTGGGCGGGAAGTCCTCAAAGTGCACTGACTTTCTGCCAACTGCACTTGTTCTCGGTTTCTCACGGTTCTGAAGCATGGTGTGGGCGATGCACACCTTGCTCCCATCATTAGCCACAACCTTGTAGAGTCAAAACAGGACGGCTCATTAAACTGCTTGAGGAAATTGGTCATGAAGTTCTTCAGCAAAGCCGTCTTTGTTGTTGAACTTCAAGAAGGCTGCCTGATGCATCTTTGGCTTCCGTTGTTTTGGAGTTGCCCTTGTCATCAATAGCAGAGACTACTGAGCTTTCCTGCGTCATTCTCGTTCTTCACTTTCGTTCGGTCTTCAATACCAGCACATAATTGTCATTGCTGTTTGATTCCATTTTTCTAAATTTTAATATGGTGAATACTGTAATCAAGCAGCTAAATTATAGAGTATATGAAGAGATTAAGCTTTTTGGGAAAAAGCAGGAAATACAGGAAAAACAAGAAGTATTATCCGAATCTGTATGGAAAGCGGATAATGGCATGTATAAATAAATATGAACGTTTTCCGGTAGAGGAACTTGTTTTTATTTATCCTCCTTTTTCGAATATTCTTTTCTATCAATAAATTGATGAAATTTCTGCAAGTCTTGGTCAGTGGGTACATTGAGTTTCTTGCGGATATGGTTACGCGTCACGTCAACGTTGTTTTCGGTTTTTGTCAGTAGCAGGCCGATTTCGCTCCGCTTCTTTTCCTGCGAGATGGGCAGGCACATCCGTTTCTGATTTGAGTCAGACGGGAAAGTGGTGCCCCAGATCGCGATCGTCCATCAAGTGTTTTTCAGATGCAGGCGCACGGCGTTGATAAGGTTGCGTTGCGATTTCGGTTTGAGCATGGAAAACAAGCGGTCCGTGTCCTCGGGCGACAGGTGGTCGTTGCCGCTCATGCGCAGATAGGCCTCTATTTCCCGTCTGTTCAGTCTGACGGCGTGCGCAGAGTGCCGTCTCACGGTAATGTAGGTCGGTATTCTCCTTCGAGCGCTCATCACTTGTGTCTTGCAGTTCGCCCAGCGTGCAGGGAAAAACTGCACGAAGAGGAAGAAACCGAACAGGCGCCAAAGCGAAGGCTCTTGAAGATGAGGCTGCCACAGCCGTGGCTAACCACACTGATAGCAGAGACGATAAAGGGGTGGGCGGATGAAGCTCAACACAAAGGAAAAAGACGGCCAGCGGCGACGTTACCTGATTGATGAGGGATGAGCTGCAGAAAATGGTCAGGGACGTACGGTGGCGAAATAAAAGAAGCGCACGGCGATGGTACTGCGCCACGAGCACCGTGAGTGAAAAAGCCGGAAAGTGTCAGCCACTGCGTGAGTGAAACAACAGCGAAGAAGAGCGCACCGCAAGGTGTATACACGCTCATGGAAAGCGGCAGCCAGTCGTGCAGGACCCAGCCTCATGAACTGCAAGAGATGGCGGAAACAACGAGAAGGGTGGAGTAAATAGCACGATGACGCGGTGCCGCTCGATGGTGTTTTCGGCGCGCGACCGTAGGAATGCCGATACCTTTTTCTGCAGAGAATGAAGATCATTGTTGCCGTTTTTACTTTTCATAACGACTGCAAAGATACGTTTTATTTTCTCTTTCAAGCTTTTATTAGAAAGTGTTTTAAGGGGCGATTAAGGTTTTTAGGGGCGTAATAAAAGCTTTTAAATGAGTCTTTCTGCTAAGAAACTCTGACTTATAACATTTTGTTTGTTATTTTTGTATAGTCTTTGCTGTTCTCTGCAAAATATTCCTTGCAGAACAGCCAAGAAATGAACTGTCAGCATGTGAAAATCAGCAGACAGGAATGTGAAATGAGAACATAGAAATATTTTTAATTCATAATCAGCGAAAGAGTTATTCATAGAGGAACGAGATTATGGCAAATGAAAAACAACAGATATCAATCAGAGGATTGAGGCTCTGCCTACCTCTTCGTCCTGATACTGGTGGCACGCGAGGATAGAAAACAGTCAAAACAGAGCAGTCGTTGCTACCTGCAGGATATACTTTAGGGGGAGGAAGGACAAGAGCCCTGTTATGTCTATGAAACCAGTAAAACTGAGATATATACCGGAAATGAAACATTTTATCACATTACTGTTTGTCATTACACTCTACGCAGGAGAAATGTATCTGTCACTCCGGCAGACTCCATCCGCAAAGAGATGAAGCACCTCAAGGGAGAAAAACTTTTTGCAGGGCCTACCATAATCTTTGCCGGTTGGCGGCTGCCGAAGAGATAATATGGGCTATGAGATTACGCTGCATCCGTGAATATCTTGCCGAATCCTTACGCCAAAAAGACGAGAGGCGGAAGCCCAAGCGCCGCGTCACCCAGTTGTATTGCTATTACAACTACGAGATGACCGACAGCATCAGCCACTATTTGCCCGAGTCCTCAGTACTATGAAAAAGAACGGCACATGGGATTATTACTACAGTGCGTGGAACGTGCTGATAGAAGTTATCTCTACGAAGACAAGGTGCGACAACTGTTTGAAGCGCAAAGATGTATGCCGACGCGCGAAAAGAAAGAGCAACTATGGATTAGGCACTACCACCTACGGCATGGCGTGCATCTATCAGACAATGGGACGCTTCCGCGAAAGCCGGAAGACCATCGAGGAGAGCATCGCCGCCCTTTCAAGGCCGATGAAATCTACAGTGCTCTGCCTACAACATCTTGGGTGAAACGCTCGACGGACTGCGGAAATATGAAAAGCTAAGGGCGAAAATGCACGGAATGGAAAGCGGTCATCGACAAATACAAAGAGCAGCCTGCAAAAAGCTACCACACCTCGCTCAACGGACGCTATCTCTACTGCACGCTGGCAGCGCGTCGCTGAATTGAAACAGGCCATTACGACCGCACCAAGGAATGCTGCAGCTCGCCGATAAATATGCCGAGGGACGCAAAGCCGTTGCCCGATTCAAGCTCCTTCAAGTGAAAGCCCGCTACTATGCAGCCACAAAACAGTACGACCGGGCGATTGCCTGCAACAACGAGAACATAGGGCATCGCATGCTGCCGCCGGTGACTCCGTCAACACTCACCGTGCAGATGCAGCAAGCCGACCTCTACACGCAGGCCGGACGATACAGGAAGCCGCAGAATTGTACAGCCTTGTCATCCACACAAAGACAAACTGCATAACACCGAGCTTGCCAAGCAGCTCGACAATTACGCACCATCTTCGAGGTTGACAAGCTCACACTCCGGAACAGGTCATCACAACACGGCTCTATCTCTCACTCATCATCGTGGCATTGCTGCTTGCCACCGTCTTACTTTCACATCATCTACACCCGCCCGCTTGCGCCGCAAAACAGGGCTTTAGCGACTCCATTCTATTATACCGCAAAGGCGAAAGCGACATGGAGACCGCGGCAAAGGCTCGTTCCCGAGGAAAACTCGACCGTGAAGGAAAAACTCCGCCGGTTGTGCGAGCTGATGCAGAATGGAAAATCTAGAGACACGGGTTGAACCGCGATATTCTCTCAAAGCGGATTGGAACAAATGCCGTCTATATCACCAATGCTGTGCGCAAATATGCCGACGGAGCCACAATCCAACGAATTTATCAGCGAGTTACCCGAGTTTTGCGACAGCGGCATCGCTGCTCACCAACAATCCCGACTTGAACATCAACGAAGTGGAATATAGGTCAGGATTCAATTCCCGAGCCACATTTAACCGTTGTTTCCGGGCTTTCTTCGGATGTCGCCTTCAGAATACAAAGCTGTTTTCCAAAGAGAAAACGCAAAGGGACGAGTGAATCTTTCATTGAGGTGAGACTCATTCTGCTTATAAAAATCTTCTAAAGTTTAGAGTGGCGAGGATGCTGACAATGAGGACAGGATTACCGACTGTTTGCACTGCAAAAGTTGTTCTCATTTGCTGCTCACTTTTAACATTCTTCACTAACAAATTGTTTATCAGTATGTTATGTTTGTTTGCAGAGTGACGGCTGTGACAGGAAAATAATTTCACTGCAGACCAATCACAGGCGCATCTGCCGTGGATGAATATCAGACTATGTTCTATCCTAAAATATATTCTTCTACGGCAGACTCTTTATCAGAAATGCTTTATTCAGAAAAGCTTACATTCAAACTACTTCTATCCGGTTATAATGCTTAACGTGATCCGTACTAAGCCTTGACACCATGGGTGTGCGCCCTCAACACCATTCGTGTTTACCCTCAGCACACTGACAGTAAAGAATCAGTGGGTAAATGATAATCCCCATTAATTATCTATTGGTCGCAAAGGGCTCATCCGATGAGAAGGCATAGGGGTTCCGGACATTTGTAATTCGTCAGTTCTTTTGCGAATTACAAATATGATCTAGAGTTTTTCAAATATGAAACATCCTGCTGGTCTTCGTGGAATAATTTTGCAACAAGAATCAACGAGCAGCAAAGATGAAAAAGACTGTTGGGTATATATCTTGAGGGGATGAAACCGGAGATAACCATCGGCTTTTTCAGTCGATATGGATGAAAAGTTCACCGAAATCTCCGTGCGACGAAAAGCTGCTATTACTCCGTCCGTTTTGAAGAGCCATTCGACGCAGCGCTGAAGCATCTTTTGGATTCCTTTTCCCAGATACGATCAACCTATCTCATACGAGCGTAATCGAACGGACAGAAATATACAAAGGAAGTCTTCCGGAAAACGCAGTTACACACCTTCCCCAAAATAACCAAAAGAATATCTAATTTTTAATTCCAATTTATGATAGACAACAAACATCATTCAGGCTCGGCCTCTTCTTCTTCATCCTCGTGCTGGCGGCGCTTCGCATGGAGCATAAATTTGGCTGTGCTCGCTATGAGATTTTCCCGCTCACGCAACTTGGCCAAAAGCAGAAAGTAGCGGCACTCAACAGTCGGTTGTGAAAATTACGTTCAGTAATTGCCACACCACCAGCGGAACAGGCAGCAGTGCCGTCTACGAGTTGGCGAGGTTCCAGCACTCCATCCGCTAAAGGCTATCGACGGCTATAGAATCCGCTGGATTATCCTGCGTGATACAGAGGGTGGAAAGCGGTATAGCCACAAAGATGGCATCAAGCGCATCAACCGGGTGACATCGAGTTATAACTATTACTTCGAAGAATGCCATCTCGAGATTCTAAAATAAAAGGAGAGTAGCCAGCAGGAACTCAATGGCGGTGACAACATCGTTGTCAGCAGTGATGATGCCAGTGCTACAAAGCGTCGAGGATCAGGACCCACAACAATGCCAATTGGGACCAGTTCAAGGTGCGCGATATCGTGTGGGGTCGTCAATGAACTCCATGTGAGTATCAACAGCAGGTATACCACGTACACCGTGGGTTGTGGATTGGACCGGATGCGACCGCTAACGGGTTGCACAGGCCTGGCTAAGTACAAGGTGGACAGCGAGTATGTTGCGACGGTCAGCAATGGCGGGATAGTAAAAGTCAAGCACCCGGAACGGTGGATTCTCACCGCCACTTCCCCGAGATGAATGGTTTTCCGGAGGGTGCAGCACGAGGTTCACGTGCTTCGCGACAAGGTAACCTTCACCGCCGAGCCTACCCGACATAGCTTTCCAGTTCCTACGACTGCGCAGCCTACTCCGACAAGCACGCTAGGCGACAAGAAATTCCGATGGGACGATCCGCAGTTCAGCGATTACCAGTAGCAATTCCGGTATTCTCAGCTACGATAACGGCGCCTAAGCCCGGCGGTTGACGACAGGCGAGCGACCATCACCGTCAGGCGGGGAACAGAACAGTTTCTACGAGGCCGCTTCTTTCTCCTTTTGACCTTCATGTGTGGTGCGCCGTGAGGATTACAGTAACGGCGCGATGCTCATCAAGGACGCCAACGAATGGAAGCTGTTCTGCAAACTCAGTCAACGACAAAGGGCATGACCGGCCTCAACGCCGGCGAAGCCGACATCAACCTCGGCTCCGGACATCGCAATGGTGAGGTTCCTCCCATCTTGTATGCCGCACGTTCGACGGACAGAACCATGCGCTGAAGTTCAGCTGGAATGGCGCTCAGACTCAGAGCTGGCCCCCGCTTCAAGAAGTGAGCAACGCCACTGTCAGAAAACCTGCGTACCGAAGGAACAATCAAGTCTAACAGTTACTATTTGTCAGGGTTGGTTGGTGACGCTTATTATGGCACCGTCAAGCATTTCCAGCTGCGCTAGCAATGTGAACATCACGAGCGAGTCATACCGGCGGCATATGCGATGCGGCGGGCATGATTTCTTATATGAGACAGCCGTGCCCAGTGTCGCCATCACCGACTGCCTCGTCGAAAACGCATCACTCGCCATGACGGACAGAGAGGCAGAAAGAAAGATGAGTGGATTCGTATTTTACCGGTACGGCAGCTGCACTGACTAACTGTCTCTGCATCGGCGAGAACAACGCGGACAGCACCAACGGCGACAACAGACACCTTCGCCAATAACGCCACCGTCACGAGCTGCTGCTACCTCAACACCTGCGGCTGCGCAGGGCGACCAGGTAACCGAGCGGCTCAAAGGCGGCGCTGGCTTATAATTTGCAGAACAGAAACAACATGGTGTGGGACAGGATCTCAATAAGGACACCGAGGCCTGCTCACCGCCGACGGCGCAGGCAGGTCCGCAAGGTGGGTTCGCCTATAAGAAATGAGGTGGCCGTCACGCCTATGCCAACCAAGGTGGCAACGTGAAGCTGCCCGCAAGGAACTCCTCGGCGCCGACTATGACACAGAAAAAGTTATAAGCTCGCCTTTGAAAACGGTTCTCGAGACAACCGCCATTAACGGCGACATCACGGTCAATGTAACCGTGAGCGTTGTCACCGGTATCGACAGCATGACGGACGTACCCGATATGCGATGACCCCCTGTTTACGACCTGCACAAAGGCCGCGCGTGAGCCGATCGCCTCGATACCGCACGCACCGGCTGCCCGCAGGCATCTACATCGTCGGCGGCCCGCAAAGGTTGTTGTGAGTAATATGTCTCTTCTTATCGGGGGCGCTCGCCCACAGGCGTGTGCTCCCCCGATACGCAACCCTATGTATAATTAGGGTGAAAACGACAGAAACGCCGACAGCTTTTTGCCGAGGTTTCGGCAAACGTCAAGATATAACGGATGTTAAATGCCGAGGTTGGCGGCTACAGAGTATAACGGATGTTAAATGCCGAGGTTCGGCGACGTCAAGACGTACGGATGTTAAATCGAAGTTCGGCAAACGCCAAGGCAAACGACGGCAGACTTTTCGAAGCTCCGCAGCAAACGTCAAAAGGAGCAAACGAGGGACAAAAACAAAAAGTCATTTTTGAGGATGTTCTAAAATTAATTAGCTGAATATCAGCTAATAATTTTCACTATCTCCTCAATTTCGTACCTTTATAGTTGTAAGACTACAAAAGCTATACCAAAAAGACTATATACAAGGCCATTAGATCCCAACCTCTTCGAGGGAAGAACTAACAGTCAGGCCCTGTCATCAGGGAATCCTGGAGCAGTGTCTGCCTTGGTAGACTTTGAGATGTTCCGTTCCGGAACTCGAGAGGTTCTCATCAGAAGGACTGCAAATCAACAGCAGGGGCGACCACAATGCACTCCGTTCTTATGTTCAAAGTCATCTTCCTCCAGCGTTACTGTAGTCTGGGTGACAGAGCACGTCAGTATCAGATTATTGACCTGCCAGCTTCCGGGTTCCTGGGCATCCATACCGTTGACGATATTCCCGATAGAAGACCGTCTGGAACGTGGGAACAAACTGAGCCAATCGAGGAACTTTCGATGTCCTGTTCAGCAAAGTTCCATGACGTTTTCTGGATGCCAAGGCCTATCCTTCAACGAGGCAAGATTATAGATACGACCTTTGTCAGAAGCTCCCAAACAACGTAACAGCCGTGAGAAACAAACAGATTAGGGAAGGAAACAGAAGGAACTGTGGAAAAATACTACATATCACAAGGACACCGATGCCCGCTGGACGAAAGAAACGAGGCGACCCACTCGGATACAAAGAATCACACAAAGTGCGATGCCAAGACAGCTGATAGAGACTTATCACACCACGGACGCAAGTGTGCATGATTCCAGGTTGTTACCTCTGCTGGAAGATAAGGACAAGGCCAGAATTTATATCTTGACGCAGGATACCAGAGGCAAAGGATGTGGTGGAGGAGCACCGTATGACACCCATCATCTGCGAGAAGGACATCAGTAACATCCGTTGACCGAAGAGACAGAAGAAGAAACCGGAGAAATCCAGACACGGTGCCGCATAGAGCATATATTCCGGCTTCATCGAAGGTGCTATGCATAGCTCACTCGTCAGAAGCATCGGAATGGTGAGGCCGCAGCCAACACAGCATTGACGTCCTGACTTACAACGTGTTCAGATATGCACAGATCTGCAAAATATCAGCCACAGCTTATCTCTGTCAAGGATAACTATGCAGCCCCAAAAACATGAGCCAAATGAGTGGATAAAAGATAGAAAATGAAATGGTCACAGACGTGACACTTGTCCCGACCATAAAAAGATGATGTGAAGTAGAGCCAAGCCACATATGAATGAACTAATTTTTAGAACCTCCCTTTAATCATTTGATGCAAAGCAAAAGGATGACTCAGAGTTTGGACACCATTGACTTACAGCCTGACCAACGACGCTCACTTCATCTATATGAAGGACGTGGAGAATGTGATGAAAGAGAGACGAGCAAAAACCGTGGCGAGATGCAAACCGCCGTGAAAGCCCTCAAGGAAGCCGTGAAGGAAGGAAGACAGAACACCTCATCCTCTCCAGAAAAGTTAATACACCGACAGATTGCTGCCAGGACCACTGAGCACGACTCCATTTTCCGAGGGCTGCACCGCCGTGAGGAATGCTGCGCATGCCCGTACGGAAATGGCGGGCGAGCCTGCGACTGGCAGCACTCAGGGACTACAACATCGACGATATGCAGCTCAGGGCAGCGAAACCTCGCGGATGAGTGAACCTCGTGGCCGACCTCGACTGCAAGTTGGCCCCACAGGTGCAGCTGCTCGGTCTGAAACCCTACGTCGACGCGCCCTCAGGGCGGCCCAGCGACACGGTGGAAGACTGCTCGCCACCCGCACCGACGATCGCTCGCGGCAGATAGCCCGGCGCGCTGCGCAAAGCACGCTGCGCAAGCGACGAGGCCTATCTGGACACCGTGCGCCTGATCAACGCCATGGCCGTGGTGGGCACCGAGAGCCTCCGCCGCTCATCAACTACCTCGCGCCAACATCAGCAGCGCTACAAGGGCGGTGTTGACGCGCGGCAAGAAAAAGGACGGCGACCGACCCGGAAGTACGGCGGCGATAACGCGACGACCGCCCGACACGGCGACACGCTTACGGCAGCGGACGAGAATTCATAAAACAAAACTTTTTACCAAAATAATAAGCAAAATGAAAACAAAAGAATTTAATCGGGGCTCAGCCTCTTCTTGCCGCCCTCGTGCTGACAGTGCCGACGTGGGCGCAGGGCAGCTCCGAAACGAGGCGAGACCATACGATTGCCTCGAAAGACTGGAAAGCGTTTTGCGATCAGGTGAACAAAGGACGAGACCACCCTCAACAAGCGACAAAGCAAGGACGTGGACCTCGTGCGAGATCGTGATGGCAGGAACTGGCCGACTCCTGTTCACTGCGTCTTTTCTATACCGGCACGTTCGACGGACAGGGACGCCACGCTCTCAGTTCAGCGGCGCTGGAATGCGGGCGAAAATAGCCAAATCTTCTGTCAAAGTATGTGAAGGACGCCACGATCAGAACCTGCGCGCAAGGAGATCGTCACGTCGAGGGTGAAGCATCGGGAGATAGTTTTATGTAGCCTTTGGCACCGCACCTCACGGGCTGCATCAGCGACATCGCGATCATCAAGGGGAGATCCTATTTCTCGGGCATGATTTATCGGGCAGAAAAGCCTGCAAGGGTTACGTCACCGACTGCGTGGTCAGGGAGCGTTGAACTCCGGCACGCGACTAACAACATAGCGGGCTGGCCGCATACCAAAGTGTGGGGCGGCTGCACGGCTTCAATAACTGCCTCTACCTCAGCACGTGAACAACGCCGCAGAGGCTGCACTGTCAGCGGTTACGCACAATGTACCATAGCTGCTACTACCTCAACGCACTGCGGCGCCTGGGGCATGCGGAGGCAGCGAGGGCAACTGAAGAATGGTGCGGTGAAAACATAAGTTTGCGGAACACGGAAGAAGCGAAAAGTGTGTGCGGGACAGAGCTCGGCACCGACAGCGAGCCTGAGCTCACCGCCGAGGCTGCGAAGCACGTGTGCGGTGAAGTTCACCCCCTCAACAATGAGGGTGAAGGCCACGCTATGCCAACAAAAGGGACGGCAAAGTAAATCCTGCCCACGACGAGAGACATTGTGGGCGAGGCTAACCCCCACCATTACCACGCCCCGTCAGCACTTTGAGGGCGGCTGTCAGCTCAACCGCCGTCGACGCCGAGCCGCACCGTGACCCGTAACCCTCACCGAAAAGGTTTGCTGCAAAATCGCCTCGAAGGAGGGCCGGAAGGCGTTCTGCGAACATCGTGGGCAGCCGGACGAGACACCGTTGATGCCAGATGACCAAGGACGTCAGCCTCGGCGAGGACATCGCGAAGGTCGGGAACTTCCAGGCAGCCGCCTTGGCGGCTTACCTTCGACAGGGCGGCGGAACCACGTGCTCACCAAAGTCAGCTGGGATGCCTGGCTCGGCTCACGACGTCTTGCCTTCCGGGAGAGTGAATGGCGCCACCGCCAGAACCTGCGCACCGGGGGCTCCAGCCGTCGGTCGGTGCTGCCTGGGACTGTGAGCGAGATCTCTGGCGAGAACTTCGTTACGGGCTGCGTGCGCAATGTGAGACCTCACGAGCTCTGCTGTCCTCCTCCTGGTGCGGGACGGGAGGCTGATTTCTCTATAAGCACCGATGGTCGCGTTACCATCGGCGACTGTCGTCACGGGCAGACGACTCAACTGCCACCGACGAGGAAGAAAGGCATGGGCGGATTTGTATATGCCAATAACGGCACCTGTTGCCATGAACAACTGCCTCACGCCGGCGCTGAACAGTGAGACAGTAACGCCTTAGCGAGCACGTTTGCAGCTTCACCACGAGCTTGCTTCGCCTCCGCCACCCTCACCCTCGCAGCTGCCACCAGCTCAGCCTGCGGCAGAAGCTGCAGGGCCAGGCCGAGTCCTGGAAGGCGCAGCTCAGGAGCGGCTATGTGAGCACCACTAGGTTGCAGTGCGCGAGAAACCGTGTGCAGGGACAAAGTGCTAACGGAACGGACATCATTCACGCGACTCACCGCCGAGGCTGCAAGAACAGGTGTGCGGTGGGGTTCGTCTACGCAGCGGGTGAAGGCCATGCGCTACGCTAAACACCGCGGCGGGCGTCGGCACGCCTGCCCACCGTGCCGGAATTCTTGGGGCGGGGCCTACAATCCGGCCAGCACCTGCAAGCTCATCTTCACGGCGGCGGCTTGTCAGCTTCCACGTCAATTCCGACCGCGCGGTGGCTGTCGTCCGTAGCCGTGCAGGAAATCGCCACCAAAGGCCGGCTGGCGGGCGTCCTGCAGCCGCGTGAACGGCGGACGGACCGCCATCAACGCCAGCTGATGGAGCGATGTCGACCTCAGCGAGAAAATCACGATGGCGCACGATCAAACTACCTGTGGCACCTTCGACGGACAGGGCCGTCGCTCACGCTCAACTGGAATAGCCAAAGCGGTGGTAGCCTTCAGGATGTGAACAGCGCCACCGTCAAAGAACACTGCGCGTGAAGTGGAAGATCAGGAATCGGCGGATGGCCGCGCACGCCTGGCGCTGGTCTGCAATGCCGTGGAGCGATGTGCCGCTCTCCGGGCTGCGTGGGCAGTGGACATCGACGCAAACGGCTATCGTGGCGTATGCGACGTGGCGTGGGCATGATCAGCGTATGTAGACGCGACGGGGCCGAGGTTTGCCATCTGCGACTGTGCCATTGTCAAAGGGGCGATTTCAACTCCGTGGCGGCGGCAGACGAAGAAGAGGTATGGCCCGGATTCGTATATCTTGGACCGGATGCTGCACCGCCTGTGCACCTCTGGCGGCACTATAGCGCCGCCACCTGCCAGTGGCTACTCAATGGCTCAGCACCATCCACGCTACTACCTCAGCCTGCGGCAGGCGCTGCGAGCGTAGTCGAGAGCTTGAGCTCAGGCGGCGAAGTATTTCCTCAAGCTGGGGCGTCGCACTGCCGCCAGCTGCCACTGGGCACGTGCTGGGCGAGACGCAAGCCTCTACCATGCCGCGACAGGACAAAACCGAGGCTATGTGTGGTACTGTGAGAGGAGACAACGGCTGGACGTGCGGCGACTCGCCTCACCGACGGACGGTCCCTGCTTTCCATCGAAATCCCGGCTTCACCGCCACCGAAAGCTACCTGCGTGCACCTCGCCGCCGGCGAAAACTGCCTCTGCCTGCCTGCGAGCTGCCCGTGCAGGGCTCAGGCCTACACGCTGCCGACAGACAGGAAAGGCCGCACCGCGGTGCACTGCAGGAGGTGAACGGCACGCTCCGGGCCTGAGCGCCCTACCTGCTCGTGGCCGACGGCGCTCCTGCAGCTCGGCGGAGAGAACCTGCAGGTGAGTGCCGACCTTAACAGCATCGTCCTATCTGCACGCAGCTACTGCGCCTTCAGGGTGCACGGTGCGCTGACACGTGGTGAACTGGTGGCTCACTTCAGATCACGCCTACCATCCCTGCGGCTGACGGCGTCCACAAGGTGACGTCCAGCAACCTCCGTCACGGTGCCTGCCTGCGCCTACCATCGCTACAACAGCGGCATGAGGGTGCCAGCCGCTCCTCCATCGTCTTCGACGGCGAGGACCGCGGGCATCGGCGGCGACAGACAGTGCGACGAGACCAGTGCGGTGTATAACCGCCTCAAGGGACAACGCGTGGCGACCGCTACCTCTGACGACAGCGTGCGCCGACGGATTCCCGCCAGCGTGTATATCGTCAGCGGTCATAAATTGGTGGTAGTGAAATAAAAAGAAAGTCTCTCTTCGTCTGAGTTGGCGGCACTGCAAGGCACGTGATTCATCGTCCGAATCCCACGAAAACGGGCGGTGCCGCTCCCCGATGATTTGAAAACCGACGAGTTGAAATTAAGCCATGAGACAGCAGGTACATCAAACCGAAATCAAAGTGGTCCCCATCACATTAGAAAACTCTATCTCCTTGGCTCCCTCAGCGTGGGCATCAGTGAGAGGTACGCCACGCCTGCACTCTCAGCGAGGCAACAACTTCTTTGACGGCGAGGAGGACGACGGTAACTCTGACTTCCAGGCCGCCGCCCGTCATCGCTTTCGCCGGATGATTAAATCCGGCCATTTTTATCGAGGGCGTGTGATTGCATAACAGGTGCCACGCCCGCGCGATCAGGTAAAAGAAATGACGTACATACGGTCCGAAGATATTCTCTCAGACATCTATCTCTGTTCCCAATAGTGAGGTAATTTTTCTCAGGCCTTTGCAAGGAACAGATGCTTTGAGACGTCGGTTGTGCAAACAGTGCACTCCTTAGACAAGTGAGCAAGGAGGCCGGGTCGGCCTGTGATGCATTCTTCTCCGATTCCTAAGTGAGATAATCTCTTGTTTTGACACGTTTGCGTTGAAAAGCTGATAGTCTCTTTGAGATAATGGGCCAGTCTTCATTGTCAAAGTCTGCAATTATAGGGATTGGTTGATGAGCGTCTCGGCGGAGATTTTGGCACTATCACGACTATCTCACATGGAAAATCTTTTTGGTCAATGCGTTCTGTCAGTGTCAGACACTGCACGAGCATACCTTGCGTGAGGTTGGAAATCTTACTTGCGGAATAAGTTCTGTCCAGAATTTGGAAATTGGAGAGTTGAGTTTGATTTGTCGTTTCGATTGATGGTCATGGACTGCCGTTGCTGCAAGACCTTACCGGCGCTCACTCAATGTCACAGCAGTTTCGCCTACTGCTTGACCAGAGAAAACATTGCACCGTATCCTTTGAATCACCTTGCTTTCCTTACCTCTCCTTGGTCGCTTGGGTGAGCTGTAGAAAAGGTCCTACAGCCCAGCCACAGCCACCTTGACCTTCGTGCTGTGGCGATGAGAGTTATCAATCCACGACAGTAGATAGTCGCTTAGCTCGTCGTCGATAATCACGGGAGTTTAGGTGCTTCTTCTTGTTGATGAGTTTCCACGATTCACGGCTGTGTCAGACCGAGGTGCCGCCGAGATAGATGTTCCTACTGACGGTCAGGTTATTTACCCGGCGACGACAAGACTCTCGGCTCGTGGGGTTATTGACCTCAGAGTGAGAAATCATACGTCTGCTCATCACCCAATAGAGTGCTGGTGAAATCATGCGTGAAAGCGAGTATCTTGGCACTGGCTATCTGTCCCTACGGCATGGTCTTGCGCTCCGCCCGCAAGCATCGCGGATGGGAGAAAGGTGGTTGGCAAAGCGCTCATCGTGCGAGTGGTATAGAATATCTGTGCGTCGGGCGGTTCAAAGCTCGAGTAGCGTAGGAAAGGTGCAATACTTCCCGTTCTCGTGCCTCTTCAGAAACCAAATGATGCTTAGCCATGCAGGAATAATCGGTGACTCTGACAAAGAAAATCACCCTAGCTTCTGAGATCCACGAGGCAGTTGGGTTGAGCATGATCGTGTAGGGGCTCCCTCGCATCGGATATATCCGTCATAAAGTTTGGAGTTGCAGTGGGATTGCTGATGGCTTCTTCTTGGATCATCAAAAGTTGATGACGCCAGACTGGCTTTACCTTGCTTAAGGCATCCAAGTGAGTAGCGACAGGTGAATTGTAAGCAATCTCCAGGAAAGGTCAGGAGCTTGTAATCATAGATATATGGCATAAAGCGCTCTCAATCTGCTGCTTGATATAATTGTTTGCGATGGCATACGGCTTACCGAACCAGGCGTGCTGAGGCACCATTGAGGCACTGGAAAGGAGTTGACATGATCCAGCCCTTGTTCCACTTCTTCTGCAGCCAAAACGTGTGAGATTAATGAATACTCATTCTCTATCAACCGTGTTTCCTACATAGGCTTCGTTCTCCGTGTTCATCATCCATAAGTTGTTTTGGGCAGTCGGCTCGTCACTTTACACCCATCAGCAGGCATATGGCCACGGACAGTGTGAAATATAGGCGTAGCTGCCCGACTTTTCAATGGGCAATGTAGCAGCCACCAGTTGAGAAAGAAAAGACGAAATGAAAGCACCGTCAAATCTTCGTACGTGATTTCTCTTCTTCACGCCCTTTGTGCCAAGACAGGACAATTACAAAGAATACCACAAAAGTTTGTCAAAGTATGGACGAAAATCGACCCTCGTGGGTGGAAATTCATCAGAATCTTGTCCACTATAGCTATTGTAAATTACCGTATATGGAAAGCCTCGCCAGCAGAACCAACAGTTAATCAAGAGGAATATACCCGTGCCCCCGTATAAAGTATAACTTTGCAATGCTTAAATCATCTTCTTGTGCCATAATCATGTGCTTTTATATTTTATTTGTATTATCATTGTTGAATTGCATTTGAACTATCCAAGCAAGTTTGGCTCTGCCACCTATCTTTTCCTCCGTCAGGGTTGACTTTGCTGCCTGCAAGTTGCGCTGTAAGCCACTTCTTTCCAATCATCATTTGCCGTAGATACGAGTCCCCCATATATCTATGAGTTCATCATTAAGGTTATCACCCTCCTCTGCATTTGGATTGTAAAGGCTGGACGTTTGCGGTGTTCAAACAGACAGAAGGTCTGCCATACAGCATTTCGTCCAGAATGAATGGGTTATAGGCAGGTTGGAAAATAACATTGAATATATTGGCGGCATATCCATACACTAGCGTGAACCATTGGGTACAACATACTTGCTCGTCCAATAGATGTGATGCCATAGATGCGCCCGCTTTCGTTCTTTCAGTTACTGCGCAAACCTTGTTCTTCCAATCTTTGTTTATCAGGCCCTTCTCTGTGTTTGAGGGAGAAGAATTATCCGCCCAATATCCTGTGTCTTATTGCCAGGCATCGGTGAAGCAACCAAGCTTGCTTTGGTTTCTGTATCCTGTTCTGTAAGCAGTATAGCCCTACGACCAATGTCGAGGCGCTGGATGGGTTGTGCTTATTTTGTGTGTATCGTCAGTCAGGACATGAACCAAATATCATCTTCTTCCCAAAACTCCGTCTTCACTTCTTCTGGTAAGGGCTGTATGCAGAGTGGCATTCAGTTCGCCCAAGGAGACAAGAAGCAGTAATGGCAGCACCATGGGAAGAACGATTGCACCTGCTCAAAGTCTTCCTTCCAATATCCACAGGCACTACTGGCTTCCTCCTTATCTTGACCTTTAGACTCGGAATGAGTTATATTTCCTCTCTAAGACATCAGTAATCTAGCATATACGTTTCTCAAACATCGTTTATCTTTCGTCCTTTGCTATCCACTCGAAGCGACGTGTGGATTGTCACGTGGCGATGTCGTTTCTTGAGTGATATAGGTTGGTTGCCATAACAGTGCCTTTTATATCTCGCTTATCTGTGTGATTGTTTCATCGGATAGTTTCTCGTCCGGGTGCGGATTGAGCGAACAGTGGAACACCGTTTCTTGGTGCGGCAGTTTCTTGGAGTATCAGATAGCCTCCATGTCATTGACCAAACACCTCCTCCATCGTGTAGTATCCCTCGTTGCTTTGATCACGGTTCAGCTCAGCCCAGGAGAATACTCGCTTCACCTTTCTCCACCTTTTTGAAGTTATAGCCAGTGCCCTCCAAGGTTCTCTGTTGCTTGAAATCTTGGCTATCATTTCTGCGGTGATCTATAGGTCAGACGATACCTGCTCCTGCATAAGGTGATGATTGAGCCGACAAATTTCTCCAATTTTCCAAGCCAGGATCTGTGCACGGTCTTCACGCTGTATTGCTGTTGATGCTTTGCCACAGTCTGGTTATACAACACACTTCAAAGTACCCATGGATCTGTGCCGTCGGTTCAGAGAGCTTTTCGAGTAATATTCCACGGCGAGTTTATCCACCGTGACTATGACCATCTCCCCAAGAATACGATCCACACGAAATCGAGCTTGGTCTACTGCGCACCTGATTTATGCAGCGATCAATCGCTCGCCTAGCTGGTCTTTGGGACTACTGGGAAGACGGGTGTCCCACTGTCCCATCGTTCCAATCTTTTCGTTCATTGTCTTTATCCTTTTCTATGTTGACGACTTTGGGTAATTCTCTCTCTCCTCAGGGCAAGGGTCTTTGTCGTGCAGAGCGAGGTTTGTCGGACAAGAACACGCCTGCTTTGATATCCAGAAAGCGATGCGATGGATGCACGCCACCTGTAAGGATGTCCGCTTCCGTAGATTGTACTCATGTTCTCTATCCGCCTGCAAAGGATTACGGCAGTTCTAAATATCTCATTATCAATGTCATTCCTCTCTCACCATGTTCCTCCACTTCACAGGCATGAAAAATCTGTCGAAAAGCTTTATGACTGCAGACAGAACAGGCGGACAATCAGCTCGAGACAAACGTTCAAAAGGACGGTAAAAAGTTTCAGAAAATACGATTGTTCGATTTATCGATAGTTCGACGTCTCGGATATGCGGGTTTCCTCGAACTCTCGGCAGACCGAATGGTTGATAGAACAAATGATCGATCAAATCGGAAATGACAAACCGTGAATCCAGCGAGACGAAACTATAAAACAAACTGTCGATGGTTCTTATCGAGACAATCAAACGTTCCGACGGCATATCGCTCAGACAGTTCGTACAAATAAAAATATCCTATCGCAATGAGCAGACAAAATGCATCGCTCATCTTTCTGAGCTTTTCCTCCCAGAAAGGGAGGCGTCGGAGCACGCTGTAGCAGAAATCGTCCGGCAGCGATGCTCTATTATGAGAAAGGCATCGAACTCTTCATCGTGGACTGCGACCTGGCTCGCAGGATTCCCTTCTGAAAAGCTCCGCCAAAGGAAAAGACGTCGTTGAGGTGATCCCTTGGTCTCCCGAGCAGATGAACGAGCGGCTTTCTCTGCATTGCGTGCTCTCTGCGTGCTGTAAGGCCGACCCGAAGGTGCCATCACGAGGCTGGCAGATACATCCATCCACAGTCCAGAAACGCTTCCGATCTGGTGGTCTTCGGCTCGGGCATGCGGGGACAGGCGGTGCTGGAGACTCTCGCTTGAAATGGACATGTCCTTTCACCCATCGAGGCAGCTGTGCGGTCCAATGGTCTCCTGCACCTTGCCTATACCAAGACCGTGCGGGACTTTGGGGTGTCGATGACCGCGCGCGCATCAAGGATGTCGCCTCCTTTGGAACAAAAGGTGGGCCAGGAGGGTGAAGAAGTACGCTGATTGAAAATACAGCGAATACAGCGAGACGAGCTACACGCTGTTTGACGAGCATATCTATGCAGCCCACCCGTTTCAGTCATGAGCTGGAACAATACGGCTTTCGTGGGGCATTCCGTTCCACCATCTGCGCCAAGCAAAAGCCCTGCGTGCCGGCACGAGGGCTGGATGAGATGATTGACAGCCTGCTACGCGCATATCGAGACTAAAGAAGGAGGCGGGCGATGGCACCGCTGATTGACGAACGGAAAAATCTTGGAAGCCAAGCTCAAGGAGATGTCAAGGACGGCGTGATGAAAGAGAAAGCCCAAACCGCCTAAGACCGCCCGATGAGGATAGGAAAAACGAGCAACAAGAGGCGAAGAGATTATGCGGTTCAAAAGGGAAAACTTCGCTTCTCCAGAAACAGGCGCGGAAAGGACAAGAAGTGCCGCATGGGACTCCCTCTCTCATTGGACGATTACGGGCACGCTACTTCCACGCTGTCCGTATCCGCGAAAAGACAGCTTTCACGATGAACGTGGCGTGCTGGGTGCTGAGGAGACGGCACTGCGAGACTTGGGCGAACGGTATCGATGGCATCATGGGCAACATTACTCCGTGAGCACCTCCAGACACTCGAGACTGCTCAACGTGCGCGGCAAGAGACAACGGCGTAAAACAGCGTCGCAATATGGCATTATGACGGCGCGACGATTTTCTGTTTGTTCGCGGGTGATTCAACAGTATTCTTCTGATTGTATATTGCGGTGTCATTTCTTTCAGGTTTACGTAGAGACGAAACACCAAGGAGAACAATACCGGACTAATCCCATATTAAAGAAACAGCGTCCGGAACTCAGCATCTCATGGAAGACCGCAAAAGTTTGA
>BNJU01005458.1_pt1 | contig 27042 bp, 24 predicted proteins | sample 8539281 | NCBI WGS metagenome assembly BNJU01 (sample SAMD00202456, study PRJDB9452) | human saliva metagenome | isolation source: human saliva | place: Japan
GCCTGACTGATTGGGAGTACCCATGCCCGTCCCGTGGTGGCGGCCGCGATCGTCGATTCCTGAGCGGCCCCACCGATGCTACTCTGCCCGCTCGCGCGCCTACTCGCAGGAGCTGCAGCGACAGTCTGAGCTGCCCGGCGGAAAGGTCGACAATGACAGCATCCGGTCGAAGCACCTCGCGCGAGATTGCCGAGGCTCGGCGCACGCCTGACATCGGCGAGCGCGTGTGCCCCGAGGACGGTCAGGGTGGCCATCCTGGGCGGGCGCGTCATGGGCGTGTGGCTCGCCGAGGTGGCGGTCGGCTCGCCCGGCTGCGCGCCGCGCGTCGCACCTGAGGCAACGTGGTCCTCGCGGATCTGGCCGCGCTCGTAGATCGTCGCTGACCTGCCGATTGTCGAGGCCGGTCGCCCGCTGCGCTCGCTGACACCCGGCGCGCTCGGGGTGCTGGCGACGGATGAACGCACGTCGCACCGGCGTCGTTGAACGCGTGTTCATCCTGCACGCCTCCCATTTGACACATAGGAAGAGTGCTTGAACAGGCATATGCCGAAGATTACGAGTCGCTCGCTTCCTCACCGCGAGCTGACTCCGCACGCGCCTGTTTGATGCGCTGGCTCGCTGATGGCCGAGCAGCCTTCGAAGTCGATCATCACCATGAGTCAGATCGCTGGCGTGCGGGCGTTGGTCGCACGGCCGTCTATAACCACTTCGCGACAAGGAAGTGCTCCGCTACATGCGGCAGGTGACCGAAGGAGTTCACGCGGGCGCTGACGGCCCGTCTCCGTGATCGGAGCCAGATCCGCCTGGCGCGTCTGCGCCTCTACAGTCGCGCGCACCTGCAGATGATTAGCTGCTACCGCCGTCATGGCGGGACGGGCCTGCGTCGCCAGATGTCCGGGCCAGGGCGCCCTCGCATCTGCTGATCACGCGTCGTCAGGCTGAGCTCATTGCGATCCTGGACGCGAGGCCATGGAGCGCGGGCTGACTCGTCGAGCAGAACACGCTGGGCGCGGTGCACCTGATTCATGTGCGACGCTGCGCGCGCGCCTGCCTCAGCGATCCGGCGCATCGGTGAGTCTGCACCGCATTGCACTGGTCGGGAGCTGTTCATCTTACGCGAGGCCTGGGCGCTTCAGGAGAATGTGCATCGCCGTCACCGCTTACGCTCTCGCGAGTAGAGGACGCGTCGCGCCCGTTGAATCGTATCTATAGTTCACTCTGCGCTTTGCGGTACCGCTAGATTCGGTCGACAGCGCCAGCGTGACTGGGAGAAACATGTACCGTGCCTCACGCAGGAGAACTTCGAGCAGACCGTCTCGCCGGCGGTATCGTCCTGGTGAGTTTTCTGGGCGACTTGGTGCGGCCCGTGCCGTCAGTTCGGCCCCCATTCGAAGAGGCCTCGAGAAGTACCCGGACATCGTGTTCCGGCAAGGTCGATACGGATGATCAGCAGCAGATGGCGATGGCCGCTCAGATCACCTCAGTCCGACCCTGATGGTCTTCGCGACGGCATCGTCGTGTTCCGTCAGTCTGGCGCTCTGCCGCTGTCCGCGCTCGGACCTGATTTCTCAGTGCAGAACTCGACATGGATGAGGTCCGCAAAGCGGATCGCCGAGATTGAGGCTGAAGAGATCTGCCGAGTGATGAGCGCTCGAAAAGGCCCCGGGCGCGTGCCTCGGGCGCTTTGACGACTGATGCTGACGTTCCAGTCAAGCGGAGCCGCGCCGGTCGGCGGGTGATCAGTTCGTAGTCAGCGTGGTCTCCACCACGAACGAGTAGTCGCCGACGATCTCGATCCGTGCGCGCGTAGAAGCGTGTGCCCGTAGTTGTCGCTCACACGCCGATCCACAGGGTGCGCGGACCATCGCGTTCGAGGCCACTCGAGCGCTGTGGTGAGCAGAGCAGGTCGCGGCCTCCGCCCTGTGCCCCTGCAGGATGTAGAGGCCTGCATCGCCCGTCACCGCGCGACCTCGGGGTGGGGTAGGTGCGCGAGGGCATGCGGTCACATGGCCGACGGGGCGGGTCGCCGACAGAGGCTGAGGGCCTCGTCTGCTCGGATCCTCGAAGAGGGAGCCATGTCGCCCAGTGTGGGTCCTCGAGTTCAGCGCGGCGCGGACGGTGGGGGTGGAGGCCTCGTCGAGGAAAAGGCTCCAGGTCGGCGGGGCGTAGAGGTGGCCGGGTCTGCGTGAAACAGGTGCGCGAGAGCGTGGAGAGTGCCTCGGCGTCTGCGGGGTGGCGCGGCGGATCCTTGGCTGCCTTTCGTCGGTTCATCACCCATCGGCCAGGGGGCGAGGGTGTGGGACGCCCAGCCGGCGGGACGGTCTGAGAAAACCCTGAAAGACCAGAATGGCGTTGCTGCGTGAATGGGGGCGCTGCTTACAGATTTGGGCAGCGCCGTTCATCGAAGGAGACGCACGTGGCACACAAGACCCGCGCACCGCCCAGGTGCTCGATATTGTCAAGGTCCTCGCCTGGGTAGTCATCGCGGTGGCGTGGTGAAGTTCACCTGTCTTCCCGCGCGATTCAAGGGGATGAGGGCGGCGACAGGATGGACGGGCGGTAACTGGGCGGATGACGGTCGGTGGGCCGCGCGGACATCACGGAAACACGGTGAGCAGCCGACGGGGACGAGTCGAGGCCGACAACGAGCCGGTCGTGGCCCGCGCGACCCTGGACGGCAACGTCGTGCGCACATTCGTCAGCGGCGGCGACAAAGATTGCACAGGGCGACGCCATCGTCGGGCCGCAGATCGGCGAGACCCGCCAGGTCACCGATGAGGGAAGGCAACGTGAGCGTCGAGACCTCCGAGCCGACCTACAAGTACGAAACCGTCGTGTCCCCGGCGATGGCACGGTCTCGACGGGCGTGCTGATCGGCCAGCAGTTCGCTATTGCGAGCGGTTGCGACCGTCGCCCGCGAGCGACCTCCGCGGTCGCCTCCCTCAGCGCGGACCAGATACCGCCGCCTGCAGGACGCACCGTCGACCGCGACCGTCACCATTAAGAACGGCCCTGCTCCCTTCGAGTGCACGGGCGTCAAGCTGGTGAGCCCGACCAGCGAGCCCAGGACCCGAAGTCGAACGCCGCGTCCGATAACGGCGCTCGTCCTCGACGGACCTGAAGGCCGCTGCCAGGATCCCTCCGACCAGACGGTGTTCGCGGGCCTGCAAGTCACCCTCGAAAATGACAGCCCGGATCGGCGACGGGAGTCCTCGCGGTTCCGATCTCCGCGGTCGAGGGCCGCGACAGTCCGCTCCGTCTACCTGCCGACCTCCGACCCGACGAAGCCCGAAGGCGCGCCGTCACTCTGGGCATCACGGATGGCAAGATGGTCGAGGGTCAGAGGGCCTCACGGAGCGAGGAGATCCTCGAGTTCACCCCCGACCTCGAACAAGGACAATCAGGACGCCAGACCGGCCCCTGGTGGCATGGACTCCAGGATGGGTCTCAGCTCGGGCGACTCGGCGGGCACGCAATGAGTCTCGTGTGCCTCGGGATGTCACCCGCACGGCACCCTGCCCGATGGGAGGATCTGCACATTCTACGCGGCGTCAACCTGGACGTTGCGCAGGGTGAAACACGTCTCCATCGTCGGTCGCTCGGGGAACCGGCAAGTCCACGATGCTCAACATCATCAGCCTGTTGGATGCGACCTCGGGTACCACGAGCTGGATGGAGTGGACACGACGCGCCTGGGCGAGGGGCGTCGCGCTCGGATGCGCGGGGAAGATTTCGGCTTCGTGTTCCAGCAGTTCAACATCTTTTCGGCGCGCACGGCCGCCGAAAACGTCGAGGTTCCCCTCCTGTACGCACCCGGCCCGCAGCTGCGCGTCGGCGCTCGATCGCCGTCGACGTATGCGAGCGCGTGGGCCTGGGCGAGCGCGCGAACTCCTACCCGGGAGATGAGTGGCGGCGAGCGGCGGCGCATCGCGATCGCGCGCCCTCGTGCGCCGCCCGCGCGTCATCTCGCCGACGAGCCGACGGGTGCCCTCGACCCGGACACGGGCGGCGTCGTCATGGCCCTCCTCGAGGAGGTCGCCCGCGAGTCCAACGCCGCCCTCATCGTCATCACGCACGACATGGCCGTGGCCGCGCGGGCGCAGCGCGCCTACGAGCTCTACGACGGCACGCTGCACGAGGTCGAGGATCCGTCCGCTCTCACGCACCGTGCGGAAGCCGGCACGCCAGCGACGAGGCCGGGGCCGGGCAGGAGGGTGAGCAGTGAGACGCCGTTAGTCAGATCCTGGGCGCGCTCATCGAGGCCTGGGGCGAGGTCCAAAAGTCCAGAAGGCGGCGCGTCGTCCTGTCCTCGTGGGCGTGGTCGCGGCCGTCGCCGCACTGACGATCGTCATCGCGCTCGGCGGCCTGCTCCTGCAGTCCTCGCGCGAATTGGCGGAACTGGTACGAGGGACGATCCGTCACCCCGCGCCTGACCCCCTGAAAGCTCCTCGAACGCCTCGGAAGGACCGGCGACCGGCAGGGCCCTACCAGGACGCTCTCGATCCCTGCTTCGGCCACCGGCGCACAGACGGCGAAAGCGCCCCGACGAGAAGGACACGCTCGGCGAGGGCCATGGCCACCCTGGCAGAGCGCACGGACATTCACTACTGGTCGCGCTTTTCCAGCGGGGCGGCGAGATCGTTGAAACCCGCCAGGCCAGGGCCAGCGGGCACCTCGCGGCTACCCCTGACGAAGATTGGCGACATGATCGACGGCGTCGCGTTCCAGGGCGTGGACCCCTCTTACGCGGTCATCTCACCGCACCCGCATGCTCTGCGGGACGCTGGGTCGAGAGCAGTGATGCCGACCAGCGCCTGATTCCCGTCGTCATCTCGCAGTCCCTCTGGGATCAGCTGGGCGTGCCCCCATCGATCAGGTGCCGATCGTTCTGCACACGAGCGACGGCGTCGCGATGCGCGTCGTCGGCGTCACCAAGTCGAAGAGCTCCCACGACATGCCGACCCGTGTTCGCGCACTACGACGTGGCGCGCGTGTCCTTCCCACAGATGACCTCCCAGGCCATGATCGCGTGGGTGGGCACCGAGAACGCCGACCAGGCCCGTGAGAACCTGCCGCGTGCACTGGCCTCCATCCTCGGTGAGGGCTGGCGGGTGTCCGTCTCGGGTGGCGAGCACGAGGATATTGGCGAGGAGCAGCTCGGCACCATCTCGCGAACGTCATCATGGTCATCGGCGGCATCATCGTGTTCCTGGGTGCCCTGGGCCTGCTCAACGTCGCGATCGTGACCGTGCGCCAGCGCGTGCGCGAGATTGGCATCCGCCGAGCCGTCGGCGCCTCCGCCGCGCGCGTCTTCTTCGCGGTCTTCATGGAGTCGGTCGTCGCGACCTTCGTTGCCGGCGTCATCGGCGTGGGTATCGCGGTCGTCGTCGTCCGATTCCTGCCCCTGGAGGCGCTCAACATCACCCCTGAGCGACACCCCGGCCTTCCCGCCGGCGCCGCCATCGCCGGCGTCGCCATCTCCACGAGCATCGGCGCCCTCTGCGGCATCGTCCCGGCGCTCGCGGCCGTGCGCATCAAGCCGATCGACGCGATCCGCTACTGATTCACTGACGAGGCCGTGGGCGCGTCCCGGGTCCGCGCGCGGCGGGCGCGGGCTGCCCCGGCCTCGTGCTATGAGTGTTAGCGGGGGAGCGTGACGCGCTTGGTGTGCTCGTTGTAGACGATCATGCCTTCCTTCAGGAGTGCCCGGTAGACGCGGGTGGGCTGGTAGCGGTCGCCCCCATCGATGCGGGCGGCGTCGAGGACCTTGCGTTTGGTGAGGCCGTCGGTGCCCTCGAAGTGGGCGGTGCGCAGTGCCTTCATGATGCGTCCGCGCGCCTGGCGGTCGGTGCCCGCGTAGGGCTGGGGCGTGGGACGCTTCTCGTCCTTGGGGAATCCGGCGGCGGCCCACGCGCAGTTGTCGTGGATCGTGCACTCGTCGCAGGAAGGGTTGAGCTGCGTGCAGACCAGGGCCCCGAATTCCATGAGAGACAAACTGACCTCGGCCGCGTGGTGCCCGTCTTTGGGCAACATTGCGTCGGCCCGCATCGTTTCCGCTTTCGAGGGGGTGGTGTGGGGAGGAAACTCCCGGCCGTCCAGAAATCTGACCAGCACGCGACGCACGTTCGTGCTCAGGACCGGCACGCGGATTCCGTGGCGGAACGCGAGCAGCGCGGATGCGGTGTAGCTACCGACGCCCGGCAGGAGCGTCAGCTCTTTGAGGGAGAGAGGGACCTCTCCGTCGTGCTTCTCGACGATCGCGGCCGCGCAGGCCTTGACACGCAGGGCGCGGGAAGGGTATCCGAGGTTTGCCCAGGCAACGATGATGTCGGCGGAGGAAGCGGCCGCCGTCCGCCGGCGTGGGCCAGCGTTCCATCCATTCGAGCCAGATCGGCTGGACGCGCGCGATGGGCGTCTGCTGGCTCATGATCTCAAAGACGAGGGTCCCCCAGTCAGAGACGTCGGCTGCGCGCATTGGTAGGTCGCGCTGTGCGTCGCGAACCAATGGGGCAGGGTCGCAGTGGAGTGCTCGTGTGGCCTCCGCCGATGGATTGATGAACACTCAGTCAGTCTATGGAACAAAAACTTCATCGTGATGAACGAAAGGAACTATGCTGTGATCTGCTCCATAATAACGGATGGGTATTGTACAAAATCAGAAGGTTCCGCTAATCTTACCGTGTTTTCAAGAATGCCCTTATGGGCTCCCATCAACACATAGGAGGCACTATGTCCGCTCCTCAGCAGCCCGTCTTCAATCAGCCTGCGCAGGGCAAGTCCCGTATCGTCGCCGGCCTGCTCAACCTGTTCCTCGGCAGCCTCGGCGCCGGTGAGTTCTTCCTCGGCTACACCCAGTACGGCATCTACAAGCTTGTCATCACCATCGCGTTCGTCGTGCTGGGCTTCCTGGATCTCGGCTTCATCTCGACCCTTATCGGCCTGCTCAACTACGTGTGGTGGCTCGCTCTGCTCGCCATGGCCGTCCTGACCTTCATGGGCAAGTGGATCTACGAGAAGGACGCCAGCGGCGTTCCTACCGTCTGAGTTGTGTTCATGCGCACAGTGGGTGCGCGTGAGTAACCTCGAGCGCGGGGCCCGGCATTACGCCGGGCCCCGCGCCTTTTCTCTGACCGGGTGGTGTTCTCCGGGATTGATCAGGGGGGTATCGGGGATGGACTGGGTATCGCCAAGTGCCGACCGCACGCTACCCTGTACCGGTACGGCCATTTCGGCCCCCATGTCTATCGAAAGGCTTTCCCATGACGACGCCCGATCCGCAGGCCACCCCCTTCCAGCCCGAGGACGCCGCTGAGGCTCCCGCCTTCCCCCAGGCCTCGACCCCCGGCTACGACGAGGCCACGGCGACCCCCGGCGCGACGACCTACGGCACCGCGTACGACGCCCAGCAGGGCTGCCGGCGTTCCCGGCCCCGATGCGAACCAGCAGGCGGCCTACGCGGCCGGCCAGCAGGCTCACGGCCAGCCCGCCTACGGCCAGCCCGCCTACGGCCAGCCCGCCTACGGTCAGCCCGCCTACGGTCAGCCCTTCGCCGCTGGTGCTCCCAAGCAGTGGATCGTCGCGCTGCTCCTGGCGTTCTTCCTGGGTGCCCTGGGTATCCACAACTTCTACCTGGGTTACACCACCAAGGGCATCATTCAGCTGATTCTGACGATCACCGTGATTGGTGCGCCTATCGCCGCCATCTGGGCGTTCATTGAGTTCATCATGATCATCGCTCGCGCGGGCTCGTACGCATACGACGCTCAGGGCCAGCCCCTGCAGTGATCCCCTGAGGCTGTTGTCGCGGCGCTGAGTATGCGACAATCGAGTCATGCTGCTCAGTGACCGCGACATCAAGGCCTCTCTGGATTCTGGACGTATCCAGCTCGACCCGCTCGACCGGGACCTGGTCCAGCCGGCCAGTATCGACGTGCGCCTCGATCGCCTGTTCCGACTCTTCGATAACCACCGCTACCCGGTGATCGACCCGGCGGCGGACCAGTCGGACCTCACCCACCAGGTCGACGTGGGCCCCGATCAGCCCTTCGTGCTGCACCCCGGCGAGTTCGTCCTGGGCGCCACCTACGAGCTGGTGACCCTCGGCAACGACATTGCCGCGCGCCTCGAGGGCAAGTCCTCCTGGGCCGCCTCGGCCTGCTCACCCACTCGACGGCGGGCTTCACTGACCCCGGCCTCGGGCCACGTGACTCTGGAGCTGTCGAACACGGCGACGATGCCGATCCTGCTCTACCCCGGCATGAAGATCGGGCAGCTATGCTTCTTCGACCTGTCCTCCCCGGCCGAGCACCCCTACGGTTCCAGCGGCCTCGGCTCTCATTACCAGGGCCAGCGCGGGCCGACTCCCTCGCGCACCCACGAGCGCTTTACGCGCACCCGCATCGAACGGTGATACCCGATGTCGGCTCTTCCTCCTCCACCGCCCTCCCGGCTTGAACGCATGCGCGCCGAGCGTGCCGAGCGTGCGGCCCGCGAGGCGAGCTATCCGCCAGCACCGGATTCCGCCGACCTGCCGGAGCCTCCCGCTCCCGAGCCGGCTGACCTGCAGGCACCGCCCCCGCCGGAGCCGCCCGAACCGACGCCCGTCATGGGTGTTCCTCAGGTGCAGATCGCGCCGCAGCGAAGCGCCGGTCACGAGGTTGAGGCCGGCATCCCACCGGTGGCTCCCAGTCAGACGCGCACGGGCGTCATTCAGGGCGTTGCTCTGCCCGGTATGACGCCGCGTGAGCAGGTCACCAACAGGGACGAGGCCCCTCAGGCCGCGCCGGTGAGGCGTTCCCTCAAGGAGCGCATGGCCTCGGCCCCCCATTCGTTCGCGGACCCGACGCCGATGAGCGTGACGGACAACCCGCTCACCCAGACGAACGTCGGCCTGACGACGATGACCTCGACGGACGCTGCCTTCCAGATCGCGGCCGACGGTGAAGTCACGAGCGCTGAGGCCACCATCCCGATCGCCGCCGCCATCGAGGTGAGCGAACCCGCCGGCGTCCTCGACTTGGACGTTGCGCGCGAGCATCACCTGTTCCTTGTCTCCGACGCGGTTGATCCCGCCGAGCTCGAGGCCCTCGCGATTTCCATGTGGGACGAGGCCGGATGGATCGCCCCGGGACGCCTGCGCCTCTCCTCCGACGCCGAGCTGGAAGGCCCGTGGACCCTCGACCAGCCGACGCGCGCGGCGCTGGGCACCCCGGCCTCGCTGTCCAACGCGTGGGTCCTGCGCTGCCCGCAGGCGCCCGCCCGCCAGCAAAACAACGGCGTCATGGGCGAGTGGGACAAGGCGTTCCCCGACGGCCTGCCCACGGGCCTGGAGTACCGCGTGCTCGAGGCGCTGCGCCGCATGGCCCGCCGCCTCGCGGGCGGACTGCGCGTCGCGGGCAGCGGCTACGTCATGGTCCCCGACGCCGACTCGGCAGTGAACCTGACGGTGTACTCGCCGCGCTGGATCAACCCCGAGGATCTGCTCTCCGCGATGCGTGAGCGCGCCGGTTTCGAGCAGATGAAGGACGCGCGCGACATCACGCCCGAGGCCCCCAAGCCCGTCCCGCTGACCCCCGCGCAGATCGCCCAGATCGAGAAGCTGAAGGCCGAGCTGGGCCCGGTGCGCAAGGACATCGCCTCCAAGATCGCCAAGGCCCGCGAGGAGCACGAGGCACAGCGCGACAAGCCGCAGGTCGTCGACGGCTACGCCCTCATGAGTCCGATCGGCCACCGCTCGGACATGATGATCGAGGTCCACGCCGTGCCCACGCCGCCGCGCGTCTTGCGCTGGGAGCCGTGGACGGCCGGAGCCATTATCGAATACCAGGTCCGCTGGCTGCCCACCTCCGCGCCGACGCCCGGCGTTGGCGCGATGAGCCGCACCGCTCGCCTCGAGCGCCTGCGCTCGACCCAGGACGTGGAGAAGGCCGCCGGCATGATCGCGACCCTGGTGGGCGGCAACGTCATCGACGAGGACGGCTTCCTCGTCGGCCTCGAGGAAATCTCCCCTGAGGACGGGGAATAGGCCACCTGTAGACGGTGGGGGTGTCACCCGCTAAGGTGAATGTGTTTTCATATCCACACGAAGGAAAGGACATACCATGAAGCTCTCTGCACGCAACCAGCTCCCCGGCACCGTCGTTGAGGTCTCTCAGGGCGCCGTGAACGGCATCGTCAAGATCGAGGTCGCCCCCGGCCTGGTCATCTCTTCGTCGATCACGAACGCCGCCATCGAAGAACTTGGCCTGACCGTCGGCTCCAAGGCTGTCGCTGTCATCAAGGCCTCCAACGTCATCGTCGGCGTCGAGGACTGATTTTCTTTCATTACAGGGTGGCCCCGCAGGTTTTCCTGCGGGGCCACCCTCTTGTCTGTGTGCGTGCGTTACTGGCCGCGCTTGACGGACTCAAGCAGCATGACGGCCACGTCCCGCACCTCTGGAGCTTCCCACCCGACGAGGCCGTGGCGGCGTCGTTGTTCGCGCCGCCCTGGTCGGCGTCGGAGGAGACGAAGCCGGCGGACGTGCCCGAGGCGGAGCCGAGCATCTGGGAGCAGAAGGGGCAGGCCGTCGCGACGACGTCCGCGCCCGTGGAGGCGGCCTCGACGATGCGGGCGTCCGCGATCCGGGTCCCGCGCGTCTCCTCGAACCAGGCGTGCGCGCCGCCCGCGCCGCAGCACATCGCGCGGTCGCGGTTGCGCGGCATCTCGACGAGCTCCACGTTCGGCAGGGAGCCCACGAGCTCGCGCGGCGGCTCGTAGACGCGGTTGTGGCGTCCCAGGAAGCACGCGTCGTGGTAGGTGACCTTCAGGGGCGCGCCGACCGAGGGAGCACTGTCCGCGGACTGTGCCCCGGCCTCGTCCGTGGAGTCCGTGCCCGCGGAGGCAGGCGAGGCGGTGGGCGCCACCGGCGTGAGGAGGCCGTCGCGCACCAGGCGGTTGAGGAGCTGCGTGTGGTGGACGACGTCGAAGGAGCCGCCCAGCTCCGGGTACTCGCCGGCGATCGTGTTGAAGCAGTGCGCGCAGGACACGACGATCTTCTGGGGCTTGGCTTCCTTGAGCGTGTCGATCGCCTGGGCGGCCAGCATCTGGAAGAGCGCCTCGTTTCCGGCGCGGCGGGCCGGGTCGCCCGTGCAGGACTCGCCCGATCCGAGGACCGCGAAGGACACGCCCGCCGTGTGCAGCAGCTCGGCGACGGCCGCGCTGGTCTTCTTCGCCGTGTCATCGTAGGCGCCCGCGCAGCCCACCCAGAACAGGTAGTCAACCTCGGAGGCGTCCTCGATGTCCTCGCCGACGACGGGGATGTCGAAGTCCAGCTTCTTCGCCCAGTCCATGCGCTTGCGGGCCGCCTGGTTGTAGGGGTTCGCCTTGGATTCCATGCCGCGGAACGCGCGGCCCAGCTCGCGGGGGAACGCACCCTCCATGAGGACCTGGTGGCGGCGCAGGTCAAGGATGTGGTCGATGTGCTCGATGTCGACGGGGCACTGCTCGACGCAGGCGCCGCAGTTCGTGCAGTCCCACAGGACCTCTTCGGAGACGACCTCGGGGACCAGGGGAGCGGTGACCGCGGAGACGCCCTCGGGCCCGGTCGCGCCTGACAGGGACAGAGCGGACACCAGGTCGAAAGAGTGCGGCGAGGCCGGCACGCCCTTGTCGAGGAGGACCTCCCCATCCTCGAGCTTCTGGTGGCCCTCCTCCTGCTCGACGATCTGCACGTTAGAGGCGGACTCCATGTGGTCGCGCAGGCCCATGATGAGCAGCTTCGGGGAGAGAGGCTTCTGCGTGTTCCACGCGGGGCACAGCTCCTGGCAGCGGCCGCACTCGGTGCACGAGTACAGATCCAGGCGGGCCTTCCACGAGAAGTCGTCGATCGTGCCCACGCCGAGGACCGTGTCCTCGGGGACGTCGTCGAAGTCGTCCTCGCTGGTCACGGGCTTGCCGTCAATGAGCATGTGGTCGGCCGGTCCCAGGGACTTCGTGCCGTCCGCGTTGCGACGCGTGTACAGGTTGAGGATCGCTACGAAGCGGTGCCAGGCGACGCCCATACCCGTCTGGATGCCGACGACCATCAGCCAGGTCATGGAGGTGATGACCTTGAGGGCGCTGACCAGCACGATCGCGTTCGCCAGCGAGGCGGCCGAGGAGGAGACAGTGGCCGCGAAGAGCGCGCCCAGCCAGCCGGTGAGGGGGAAGTGCAGGGCGGTTGCGTGGGCCTCGAGGCCCGGGGTGGCGCTGAACAGCGCGTATTCGAGGCCGCGCAGGGCCACGACACACGCGCACACGATGAGGATGACCCACTCGACGAAGAGCGCCTGCCAGCGGGTCGAGCCCAGGAATCGGGAGGCCAGGCCGCGCGGGGAGGAGTCTCGCGGGTGGGGCTTGGCCAGGACGAGGGCGGGTGCCTTCCGGGTCGGCCGCGGCAGCAGCGGCGTCGGGATCGTCGTTCGAGAGGGCGGCCTCGGCGGCCGTGCCGTGCCCGGCGCGCTGGCGCACGACCATCAGGGCGATGATGCCTGCCAGGCCGCCCCAGGCGAAGACCTCGGTGAGCCACTCCCACGGCGCGAAGTTGCCGAGGAGGGGCAGCGTGAAGGTCTGGACGCGCAGCTGGGCGTAGCCCGTCACCAGGGTGAGGAAGAGGATCGGGAAGGACACCATGACGAGCCAGTGGGCGGCCTTGATCCAGGGGCGGCCCTTGAACTCGCGGTGCGTGAGGGCTGCGGAGATGACGCCCCAGAGACGCTTGCCCACGGGGGTCAGGCGCCCCGGGTCGGGCGTGCCCGCCGAGACCGTGCGCCACATGTGTGTCAGGCCTCGCGCGAATGACAGGACGGCCACAGCGCTCACCAGCAGGGCGAGTCCCCACATGACGGCGCTCAGCGTCGGATTGGCCACGTTTCCTCCTCAATATTGCTGCTCTCCATTGTGTCATCTCGACACTGGAGAGACCGATTCTGCCCCGCAAAGCGTGCGCAATTACGCGCTGCGCGTCATGTTTGCGGGGCCTGCGTGTGCGCGCCACAACGTGGATACGTGCAACGAAGTGCAAAAAAATGTGCGAGAGTGAGAGCGTGCTTCCCGTCTCGCAGCCAGACATGACACTGTCCGACCAGGAACTCTTCGGAGACGATCACCCGCATGATCACTGCGGCGTCTTCGGAGTGTGGGCCCCGGGCGAGGACGTTTCCCGCCTGACCTACTTCTCCCTCTACGCCTTGCAACACCGCGGCCAACAGAGCGCCGGTATTGCGACGTCGAATGGCAAGCAGATCCTCGTGTATAAGGATCAGGGCCTCGTCTCGCAGGTGTTCTCCGAGCAGTCCCTCCAGGGCCTGCGCGGCCACATCGCCCTGGGTCACGTCCGCTACGCGACGACCGGCGCGGACGTGTGGCGCAACGCCCAACCGACGCTGGGCCCCACCCCCACGGGCACGCTCGCCCTGGCCCACAACGGCAACCTCACCAATACGGTCGAGCTGCGCGAGCTGGCCGTCGAGATCGCCGACGACGGCGAGGACTTCGAACGCGGCGCCTCCACCGACACCTCCCTCGTGACCGCGCTGCTGGGCATGGCCGACCGCATTCCCGGGCCGACCCCCTTCATCGCGTCCCCGTCCGTGACGCCCGGGCACACGGGTGCGGACCAGGTCGCCCCCGCCTCGTCGGTGGACGACCTTGAGCCCGCGCCCCTCGTCGGCGCCGCCCCTGAAGGTCCTGCCGCGCATCAAGGGCGCGTTCTCCCTGGTCTTCATGGATGAGCACACGCTGTACGCTGCGCGCGACCCGCACGGCTACCGCCCGCTCGTGCTGGGCCGCCTGGCCTCCGGCTGGGTGGTCGCCTCCGAGACCGCCGCCCTGGACCTGTGTGGCGCGACCTTCGTGCGCGAGGTCGAGCCCGGTGAGCTCATCTCCATCGACGCGTCGGGCGTGCACTCGCGCCGCTTCGCCGTGCGCCGCTCCAACACCTGCGTCTTCGAGTACGTGTACCTGGCCCGCCCCGACACGACGATCGGCGGGCGCAGGATCGTGGCCGCGCGCCACGAGATGGGCGCTGCCCTGGCGCGCGAGAACCCCATCGACGCGGACCTGGTGATCCCCACGCCCGACTCGGGCACGCCCGCCGCGATCGGCTACGCGCAGGAGTCCGGCATCCCCTTCGCCCAGGGCCTCGTCAAGAACGCGTACGTGGGCCGCACCTTCATCCAGCCCACGCAGTCCCTACGCCAGCTGGGTATTCGCCTCAAGCTCAACCCGCTGCGCGAGGTCATCGAAGGCAAGCGCCTGGTCGTCATCGACGACTCGATCGTGCGCGGTAACACGCAGCGCGCGCTCGTCAGGATGCTGCGCGAGGCCGGGGCTGCCGAGGTGCACATCCGCATCTCCTCCCGCCGGTGCTGTGGCCGTGCTTCTTCGGTATCGATTTCCCGACGCGCGCCGAGCTCATCGCCTCGTCCATGAGCGTCGAACAGGTCCGCGAATCCATCGGCGCCGACTCGCTGGCCTACCTGTCGATCTACGGCATGGTTGGTGCCACCGGACAGGGCACGTCCCTGTGCATCGGCTGCTTCACCGGCGAATACCCTGAGACGATCCCCGCCGGGACCCCCGTGCCCGGAACCCCCGATGCCACCCCTGCTAACCTCCACGCCCGCGACGCCACCCGGCGCCGCGGGCGTTGTTCTCAACCCGACCACCCAGACACGGCCTCGTCGAGCGCCATCCGCGAAAGGCACCACCCATGACCGACATCCCCCTGGACTACGCGACTGCTGGCGTCGACACTGCTGCGGGCGACCGTGCCGTCGAGCTGATGAAGAGTGCCGTCGCCGCCACCCACGACTCCACCGTCCTGGGCGCGACCGGCGGATTTGCCGGCATGGTTGACGCGTCGGCGCTGCTGGGCATGGAGAAGCCGCTGCTCGCGACCTCCACGGACGGCGTGGGCACGAAGATAGCGATCGCGCAGGCCATGGACGTGCACGACACGATCGGCCAGGACCTGGTCGGCATGGTCGTCGACGACATCGTCGTGATTGGCGCGCGCCCCGTCCTCATGACCGACTACATCGCCTGCGGGCACGTCGTCCCCGAGCGCATCGCCTCCATCGTCACCGGCATCGCGCGCGCCTGCGAGGCCACGGGCACGCCCCTCATCGGCGGCGAGACCGCCGAGCACCCGGGCGTCATGGAACCCGACGACTACGACATCGCGGGCGCCGCGACCGGCGTCGTGGACGCCTCCAAGCTGCTGGGCCCCGAGCGCGTGGCCGATGGCGACGTCGTCATCGCCATGGCCTCCTCCGGCCTGCACTCCAACGGCTACTCGCTGGTGCGCTCCGTCGTCTCCCGCGTCGGCGCCTCGCTGGAGTCCCAGGTGGCCGAGTTCGGCCGCACCCTCGGCGAGGAGCTCCTCGAGCCCACGCGCCTGTACACGCGCCTGTGCCTCGACCTGGTCGAGCGCTTCGGCGTCGGCGGTATCCACGCCTACTCGCACGTGACCGGCGGCGGCCTGGCCGCGAACCTGTCGCGCGTCCTGCCCCAGGGCGCCATCGCCACCGTCGACCGCTCCACGTGGACCATCCCCGCCGTGTTCGACTGGGTGCGCCGCGGCGGCGATGTCACCTGGGTCGGAATGGAGGATTCCCTGAATCTGGGCGTCGGCATGGTCGCCGTCGTCTCGTCCTCCGTGGCCTCCGAGGTCCTCTCCGCGATCAATGAGGCCGGGGTGGCCGGGTGGGTCCTGGGCTCCGTCACGTCGGCCGGCGCCGACGGAACCGTGGCTGGCTTCGGGTCGGTTTCGGACCTCGGCGCGGATTCCTCCGGCGTGCGCCTCATCTCCGGTACGAAGGGCGTCCAGGCGGGCGCCGTGCTGCTGCACGGCGAATACCGCGTCGGCTGAGCGTTACGTGGCCTGAGCTGAGCTGAGCTGAGCTTCGCTGAGCGGTGCGCCTGCTCTGAGTGCGTGAGAGGGTCGAGGCCTGCGGGCCTCGGCCCTTGTCGTGCGGGTGCCCCTTCTGCGGGCGTGCGAGTGGGTGCGGGTGTGCGGGGTGGCGCGTGCGGGCCCGAGCGTGCGCGTGCGTCAGAAATAGTGTTTCGGGTACGCCAAAGCGGCGGACCGGTTCTCGGTCCGCCGTGTGGCTGAGCCGTTACTTAGTGGAGGATCCACCCGTCCAGAAGGACTCATCGAGCTGTTCCGGATCGATGTCGTCTTCTTCCGCGGGCATCTCGGCGAAGTCGGCGTACTTCGAGTAGAGGTCGTCGTCGATCGCATCGTCCTCTTCGGGCTCGTCCGCCGGCACGTGTGCCAGGTACGAGTCCTCATCCGCCAGCTCGCGCTGAAGTGCGTTTAGGTCGGTGTCGGGGCTGAAATACTTCAGCTTCCGAGCGACTTTCATCTGCTTAGCCTTTTGACGGCCGCGCCCCATGGCGTCGACCCCCTCCGCGTCGTTCGGGTCCGCGTGAAGCGGTTCCCTGGGTGTTCAAAATGTTTCGTGGGACCATCATAGCTAATGACGGGCCTTGACCTCACCTTGGATTGGGTTTTTGCGCGCTCAGCGGAGCGGGTGAAGGGCGCGGATGCCCACGAAACTGGGGAAATAGAACTGGCGGCAACCCTCGGCCAGTGTGGCCGGAGTTACGCCGGTTCGCGTCGGTTGGTGCTGACAGGGCCTCGGTCACGTCGGACTTGAGAGCCTGAAGCGTCTGCGCGGCGGCCTCACGGGCAGCGCGGCGGGCCTCGCGACGGGAACGACGAGACGAGCGGGTCGCCAGCAGGACGATCACGCCGATAGCGCCGACTGCGGACAGGGCGACGACGCCGACCTTCTTGAGGGCCTCGGCGTTACCGCCGGCAGCGTCCTGCAGGGTCAGCGACGCGGACTCCTTGAAGGACGCGAAGCGGGCGCTGGCCTCGTCCTTCGCCTCCTGGGCGAGGGCCGCGGGCTGCACGCGCGCGTACAGCTGGTCGATCGTGGCGGCCAGTTCGGCGCGCTGACGCTCGAGGTCGGCGGTGATCTGGGCTTCCGTGCGCGGCTCGGCGGGGGCGGCCTCGCCGACGGTCACGTTACGCGTGTCGAGGTTGGTGCTCACTTGCCCAGTCCCTTCTCGATGGCTTCCTTGGTGGCGGCGACGGATGCGGCCGGGTCGGGGCGGTGCTGCTGCGCGCTCTTGAGGGAGCGGACGCCCACGAGCGCCAGCATCAGGACGATCAGGAGGAGGATGCCGACGACGATCAGCGACGCCGCCCACGCGGGGACGACGAGTTCGAGGGCGACCTCGATCGTGTGGAAGATCCAGCCCAGTAGGTAGAGCGCGAAGACCGCGGCGACCACGAGGAGGGCGACGCCCTTGCCGCTCTTGGATACGAAGGCGCGTAGCTTCGCCTTGTTCAGCTCGACCTCGTCGCGGATGATGCTGGAAAGCTGTCCGGTGACGGACGCGAAGAGGGCGCCGATGCTGGGGCGCCTCGCCGGAGGCGCGTGCGGGCTCTGCGGGGGCGGGTACTGCCCGGGCTGAGGGATGGGCTGAGTCATGGATGCTCCTGCGCGTACGGTTGAACGAGGCGATGCCTCGCCTGATACGCCTAGTGTCTCACGAAGAATGGCGGCTCGCAGTGACCGTTGCGTTACTCCTGCGGGGCGATCGAGCCGGGCAGGTCGGAGAGGATCTTGCGGGCGCGCACGACCAGGTCGGAGACCTCGGGCTCGGCCAGGGCCGGGTCCTCGGCCTCGACGACGGGGATGCCGCGCATCGCGGTTTCGGTGCGGGGCTCGGGCGAGGCCTGGGGGACCTCGGTCGCCTGGGTCGCTTGGACGGGGGCGGCCTCCACGCGGGTGGTCGCCGCGTCGAGGGCGGCCTCAGCCGGGTCGGTTTCCTCGGGTTCGGAGGCCTGCTGAGCGTCCGAGGTCTGCGCCCCGGCCTCGTCGGAGGTGCCGAGCGGGTGCCACGCGGGGGCCGAGGCGGACCCGGTGGGGAGACGACCTCGTCGAAGGAGGCGGGCAGGGCCGAGGGGATCGGGCCGAGGAGGGCCGTCGGGTCCTCGGGGTTGGCTTCCTGGGAGGCGGCGATGATCGCGGCCGAGGGGTTGGGTGCGTCGAGCGCGACCCGGCCGTTCGTCAGGAGGATCGCGCGGTCGGAGGCGGCCGCGACCTCGGCGTTTGGGGTCGCGATAACGACCGCGCAGCCCGCGTCCGCGAGGGAACGCAGGAGGGGCCGAGTTCTTCGCGCGCAGCGGCGGGTAGGGGAGACCGGGTCTCGATGAGGAAGACCTCGGCGCCGGACACGATCGCGCGGGCGATGAGGGCCTTGAAGCGCTCCCATTCGGAGAGCTCAGAGGGGCGCAGGTCGACGCGCTGGGCGAGGCCCGTGATCTGCAGGGCACCCACGAGGTTATCCCAGTCGGCGACGGAGCCCGTCGCGGATAGGGGCGCGAGGATGTTCTGGCGGATCGTCAGGGACTCGTCGAGCGGGGAGTCCGCGCGGATCAGCGCGACCGAGCCGATGCGGCCCGCGAGGCGCGCGGCCAGCGAGCGCGAGGGGCGGCCACGATGCGGCTGGCCTGCGGCTCCTCGAGGCCCGCGAGGATCAGGAAAAGGGCGCGGGCGCGGCGGCCCGTCGGGTCCAGGATCGCGCTCAGCGAGCGGGCGCGGAAGCCCAGGTCGATGTTGGCGAGGAGGACCGCGCCGGTCACGTGGTCCGTGTAGGTCAGGCCCAGGCCGGCGACCTGGACGCGGCCGCCGCGGCCCTTCGCGGAGAAAGAACGACGCGAGCGGTACCAGGGGCGAGGCTCGGCGGGCGGCAGGTGCACGGGGGCGGCGACGGCGTTGTTGGCGTTCGTTGATGCGGTGTTGCCCGTGGTGTTGGTGCTGTTGGCGGGCGTGAGCTCCTGGGCGGGCTGCTGCGGCGCGGCCTGCGGGGTCGCGGTCTCGGGCGCGATGTCGCTGGTGGTCTCCGCTGTGGTCTGTGCTGCTGCCGCCGCGTCGGTGGTGAGCGCGGCGGGGGAGGCCTCGGCCTCGTCGGTTGTGACGAGGGGAGTGGAGGACACGAGGGTCTCCTGCAGGTCCTGCGCGCCGTCGTCGGCGAGCGTTTCCGTCGTTTCGTCGGCGGTGGGGGCGTCGGCCTCGTGGGTGGTGCCGCTGAGGATCTCCTCGAACGACGAGAGGGCGCTGCGCTGGGCGGGCGCCTCGTCGGAGGTGTGGGCGGGGGTCGAGGCGGCTCGCTCGGCGCCGGCGCGCGCGGCGTCGGCCGTCACGTCGGCCAGCTCCTGGCTGTCCGAGCTATGCAGGTTTTCACGCGGGTCATTCGACATGCCCCCATTGTTTCAGGATCGTGTCGATTGTGTCGTAATGGCACGCGGAAGTGGGTGGGGTGAATGGCTGTGATCTCATGGAAACTGGTCGTATCCTGCATCTTCGCGTTCGTTACGAGGTGAGACCGAATGGCTATGTGACGGACATGTTAGGACTGGTGGTGTCATCCGTACGAAGAGTGGTTGAAATTGTTGCCCAGAACCGACTATAGGGTTATATGGGAAGCGTATACTGGCCCGGACAAAGGAGTGTTCATGTCAGATACAGCCCTGTATTCCCTGTCGAACGCGCAAACGATCCGCGAATCGAAGGGACGCAGCATTATCGCCTTCCCCGACACGTACTGCGTGATCGATGTCGAGACTACTGGGCGTAGCCCCCAGTGGGATCACATCATCGAAGTTGCGGCCGTCAAAATCTCGGACGGCCAGGAGGTTGGGCGCTTCAGCTCGCTCATCCAACCGCCGAGCATGCCGGGCGGAACCTTCGTCGATGACTTCATCGAGGCACTGACGGGAATTACCGACGAGATGCTCGAAAGCGCTCCATTTGCTCCCGACGTGCTCGAGGAGTTCGCAACCTTCGTTGGGGATGCATCCGTTGTCGGGCATTGCGTCAGCTTCGACATCAACTTCCTCTACGATTCCTTCGATCGCTACCTGGACCGGCCGTTCTCCAGCGACTACATTGACACCTTGCGTCTCGCGCGCAAGCTGCATCCCGAGATGTCCCACCACCGCCTGGCCGATCTCGTGCAGCTGTTCGATGTTGCGCACAACGATGCTCACCGCGCCATGGGTGACGTCGAGGCAACCGCCGAGTGCTTCGCACGCATCAAGGCTGAAGCCCTCGAGCGTTACGGAAGTGAAGAGCGATTTCAAGAACTGTTCCGTTCGATGCGCGCGCGGTGTCGCACGGTGTCTGAGGGACGTCACACGGGCGGCAGCCACAGCGTCAAGGCCGCCGATATTCAGGGGGACGCCCAGAAAATCGATGAGGACAGCCCAATCTTCGGGTGCGCTTGCGTTTTCACGGGCAAGCTCGAGAAGTTCACCCGCGCCGAAGCCATGCAGATCGTCGCCGACCTGGGCGGCATTAACCAGGACAAAGTCACCAAGGCGACGCGCTATCTGATTCTCGGCAATAACGACTACTGTGCGAGCATCAAAGATGGAAAGAGTAATAAGCAGAAGAAGGCTGAGCAATACGCCCTCAAGGGCACGGGGATCGAAATTCTCCCGGAAACATCCTTCTACGACATGCTCGGCGAGGAACTCCTGGGAGATTGCTAAGGAGATACAGAACAGATGAACTCAGCCCCGACCTCGTTGATGCGAGGTTGGGGCTGAGTTCGTTCATTGCCTGTAGCAATGGGGGGCCTTGCATTCCTTGCCCTCCCTGCCGTATCCTGCTCGGCTACCCACAAGCAGATGAAGGAGAGGGTGAGGACATGAACGCGGTACAGGTGACGCAGCAGGGCGCGGGCGTGGACGGCAAGACGCAGATCCGCGCGCGTATCACGCACGTGGGCAGCGAGTATCGCAAGGACGTCACCTCGGGCACCTGCGAGCTCTGCATCGCCGACTGGAGTGCCCGCATCCGCGACATTTCCTTCGAGCTCACGGACGTCAACACCGGCACCACGTGGCAGGTGACTACCCCGACCCTCCACGTCGGCTGTTGGAACGACGTCAGGGAGGTCCGCGTGAACCCCTTCCACCTCTCCAAGGCCCTCGCGCATGTCACCCTCGTCGTCGATACGGACCGCCTAGATGATGCAGACGGTCGCACTCTCATCGCCCTCGGTATCCTCGAGGCCGTTGAAGCCTGCACCCGCTCCTCCGAGATGGTCGAGTGTCTCGACGGCGCCTACATCCACGACGACGACTGGGATGAGGAACAATTCGTCCTCGAGCCCTGGCCCGCCGCAAGATGACTCTGACGAAGGGTAGAAGTCCTTTCGGCGGTGCTCGGGCAGGCGCAAACAGCCGCGCACACCTTCGTCGAAAAATGGTCATCCAAACGCGCTCAAAGACAGTTAATGCCTGTTACGCTCGTCACTGTTCCTCAGGAGCTCTTTATCTCTCACTCCTGTGAAACATCCTGTGTAAATGGACGCGCCCACGCGACCGCTCGCCGCCGGTCTCCACCTCACTCTCCCGGAGTCTCGAGCCTCGTTTGGGCGCGTTCGCGTAAGACTCAGCCCCCGACCTCGTGATCAGAGGTCGCGGCTCTTGTTGAGCAGGAAATTGTCTGGCATCACCTTTTCGCTCAGTTCTGTTGGTGGTGTAGGCCACGCATTCCGCCTTGCTCTCGGGATCATGGAGCGTGACGTGTTGATGACTGGGGGCGGGTGGGGGATTTGCGCCTGCGCGCAGGCAGCACGAGAGCGGCTCGGTGTTGATCACTGGGGTGGGTGGGGTTTTGCGCCATGCGAAGCCTCGCTGGCCGCGTGTCGTCGGCGTGTCGGATCCTGGATGGCGTAATTCCCCCGTTTGGTGGCGAGGTCACGCTATGGGGTCTTGGGGTCTCACGGTCTCCAGCAATTTTGCACGCAACTCTCTCGACGGTGCTCCAAGCTTTGAATTAAGATCGTTGGGATTGCAACGTTTTCTGGTGTACTTGAAAAATGACCGTTGGAAACTACGTGCGAAATTCGCCTGGTGGGGCGTGGTGGTCGCGCGTGTGCGGAGCTGTTGCGCATTCCCCAACCGGCCCCCTGCCCTGGGCAAAGCTCATGGGCAAAGAAAAACCCCGAAGCTTACGCTTCGGGGACTTGCTGGTGGCTCCGACCGGCGTCGATCCGGTGACCTTTCGATTTTTCAGTCGAACGCTCTACCAACTGAGCTACAGAGCCAAGACCTGAACCAAAAGGTCTGGTCGGCGACCCCGACGGGACTTGAACCCGCGACCTCCGCCGTGACAGGGCGGCGCGCTAACCAACTGCGCTACGGGGCCTTACAACAGGTAAGACCTATTGAATTGTTCCAATCACATAAGCGACCGGTGGTACCCCCAACGGGATTCGAACCCGTGTCGCCGCCGTGAAAGGGCGGTGTCCTAGGCCGCTAGACGATGGGGGCCTGCTTGGCCGTCGAACTGGCGTCCGAAGACGGGAGATAGTTTAGGCAGAACGCGCGCGGCACGTCAAAACGAAATTAAGTGACAGCTAACACATTACCGAAAAACGTTGCAATTGTGCGGAATTCCCAGGATTTCATCAGCTGTCCGACCTAGGCTTGATGCATGACTATGACACCAGCACTCGGTGCCCTCGCCCAGGTTTCGGACGCCCTGACGCGGGCGGCCGCAGACGCGCAATCAGGAGCGGAGGCCGCCGTAACCACGACCATCGACCTCACCCTCCTGATTCTCGGCCCGATTATCGGTGCCTTCGTGGGTGTCGTCGTCTCGGTCCTCCTCTCCGCCCTCTTGCGTAAGGCCCTCGCAAAGGCAGCCACGGCCTCGTCGATCCTGGCGCGCGTGCGCCGCCCGGGCCACTTCACGTTCGCGGCCTGGGGAGCGTGGGCGGGACTCGGCATCGCCCTGGTCAACCCCCACCTGTCCGACTGGAACGGCACGTCGATCACGACGTTCCTCATGCACGTGCTGCTCATCGTCGCCCTCGCCTGCCTGACCTGGATGGCGTACGCCGCTGCGTGGGTCTTCGAGGACGCCGCCAAGGCCCGCCAGGATTCTGACCAGGGACGCTCACGCCGCTTCGAGACCCAGGCCCAGGTGCTGCGCCGCCTCACCCAGTCGATCGTCGTCGTCGTGGGCGTGGTCGCCATCATCAGCACCTTCGAGGTTGCCCGCCACGCCATGACCACCGTCCTGGCCTCCGCAGGCGTGATCTCGGTGATCTTCGGTCTCGCCGCCCAGCAGACCCTCGGCAACGTGTTCGCCGGCCTGCAGCTGGCCTTCACCGATGCGATCCGCGTGGGCGACGTCGTCGTCGCCGGCGAGAAGAAGGAAACCGGCTCCGTCGAGGAAATCACGCTCTCCTACGTGGTCGTGCGCATCTGGGACGAGCGCCGCCTCATCATCCCGTCGCGCTACTTCACGCAGACGCCCTTCGAGAACTGGACGCGTCGCGCCGCCGCCCAGCTCGGTACCGTCGAGCTCAAGCTCGACTGGTCCGCGCCCATGACCCTCATCCGCGCCAAGGTCGAGCAGCTCCTGACCGCCACCGACCTGTGGGACGGTCGTACGTGGGGCGTGCAGATCACGGACTCCGACGAGTACACGGTCACCGTGCGCGTCCTCGTGTCCGCGAAGAACTCCGGCCACCTCTCCGACCTGCGCGCCTACATGCGCGAGCAGCTCATCTCGTGGATCGTCACCGAAGAGCCGTGGGCGCGCCCCGCCCAGCGCATCGAGCCGCGCCAGACCGTCACCGTCGAGCAGGACATGAGCCGCGAACGCATCGCGCGCCTGGCCGCCGAGCTCGCCGGGATCTCCGGCACGAACGAGGCCGTGGCCGCCACGGGCACGTCGGCTTCCCACGCGGGTACGCCCGCGTCGGCCGACGAGCAGTCCGGCACCGCGACGGGTGGCGCCGCCTCCGCGATCTCCGCGTCCGCCGCCACGGCTGCCGCCCCCGAGGACCCCGCCCACGCCGCGCGCATGGTCGCCGCCCGCCGCAAGGCCAAGCGCGCCCGCCGCCGCGCCATGGCCGACCGCCAGCGCGAACTCGCCGAGGGCGGCCCCAGCGCCTCCCGCGACGAAACCCAGGTGATCTCCAAGAGCGCGCTCCGCAAGATCATCGAGGCCGCCGGCAACGCGAACCCGCAGCTCACTCAGACCCTCACCACGACCTCCATCGGCCGAGGCGAACGCTTCTTCTCGGGCTCTGCCGAGGCCGAGGAACGCGCCGCCGCCCTCACGGGCCCGGGTGAAGAGGTCTCACGCCGAGCGCGAGGCCGAGGCCCGCCGCGCCCAGGAGCGCCGCGAAGCCCATAAGCGCCGCGAGGCCGAGGCCCTCGACCCCGCGGCAACCCTTGCCCTGGTGGCCGTCGGCGTTGAGCCGGTGGTTGCTGGCAATGAGGCGCCCGATAACGAGGAGCCCGAGGCTGCTCAGGATGTGGCCGCCGATTCTGCGGCCGCTGATTCTGCGGAGGTTGCGGGTGTCGTCGCCGAGCGCGCGGACGATGCGACCGTGAAGGAGGTCGCGGCTGACTCTGTCGCGGCGCCCGAGGGTGCCATTGCGGCCGATTCTGCGCCAGACGATTCCGTCGACAAGCAGCCTGAATCTGCTGCCGCTGGATCCGACATCGCTGACGACCAGACCGAGGGCGTAAAGCCTGAGGCCGACGCGCAGTCCGCCGATGGCGCTTCCGCTGAGGAACAGGCCGCCGACGTGCAAGCTGCCCCCGCGCAGGGTGAGGCCCCCACCGACGCGGCCACCGATGCTGGCGCATCCGCCGATTCCGGCGTCTCGCGCGCCGTCGATTCGCAGGGAAGGCAGCGCCCCGTCGAGGACGCTGAACCTGAGGGCGCACCCGCCCCCGACGCACCCGAGGAAATGGGCGACGAGGAAGAGGCTCACGCCTCGTCGGACGTCGAACTGTCCCCGGACGAGCAGGAGACCACGCCGATCCCCGCGCGTGAAACATCCGTGAAACATCCCGTGCAGGTGCCCCCGCCCGTGCGCACGGGCCGACCCGTCATGACCGACACAGTCCAGGCGATCGCGCCGGCGCTCGTGCCGCCGCCCGCGCCGACCCCCGCCGAGATGGCCGTATCGCGCGCCCGAGGACGAGGCCGACGAGCCCGCCGTCCACCCCGGCTGGTACGCGGTCGCCGAAGAGGCCCGCCTCGACGCGGAAACCCGCCCCACGCCCACGGTGAAGCCCGCGCGCGTGTCCATCATGGACTTCTTCCCGCCGTCGCCCCCCACCGGCGCCGAGGCCACGTCCTGCGCGCCGTCACCGGCCAGATCCCGGCCATCGAGCCCTCGGGAACCCAAGCCCGAGAACGCCGAGTCTGCGGTGGCCGAAAAGGCCGCGACCGACGAAGCCGCGGCGCCTGAGAGCGCGCCCGCGGAGGACGTGGCCCCCGAGGTTGAGGCGCGCGAGGCCGAGGCTGCGGAGAAGGACGCCGCCGACGAACCCACTGCCGACGAGACCGCCGTCATGGATCCCGTGGAGGCAGCAGAGGCTGGTGCGCTCGACTCGGACGCCACGCAGGTCCTGCCCTCGGTCGACGAGCCCGTGGACGAGACCCTCGTGATGCCCGCTGCGGCCATCGCCGAGCCGGCTTCTGAGGCCGCGAAGGCTGCGGAGGCCGCCGCGACAGACGTCTCTGCGGCGGAAGAGGAAGCCCCGACGAAGAAGGATCCCGCCAAGAAGACAGCCTCCACCAAGGCCGGCGCGAAGAAGGCTCCCACGAAGAAGGCGGCCACCAAGAAGGCCACTGCGAAGAAGCCCGCCGCCAAGAAGGGTGCCGCCAAGAAGGCGGCTCCCAAGAAGGCAGCAGCAAAGAAGACCTCCAACGCAGGGCCCTCCACCAATGAGTGATGGGGATAGGTGAACGGGCCCCGGCCTCGTCAATGAGGCCAGCGCGAGGAAAACGGACCGCCCGCGCCCGTGCACATATGTGCGTGGGCGCGGGCGGTCCGCGACAATAGAGGCATGACTGCTCCCGATCCTGCCTCCCGCAATGAGATACCCGACCTGAATCCTGCCCCTGACCAGCAGGCCGTCCTCGACCCGCAGGATGCACCCGACCAGAATGATCCCCCCGGCGGGCACGTCACTGGCACCGACCATGCGGCCCTCGCTGCCAGGCTCGTTCTTCCGATCATCGGTATTGCTCTGGCCGGAACAATCCTGGGTGTCGCAACTCCCATCACCATTGCGTGGATGATCCTGGTCCCTGCGGCGATCGTCCTCCTCGTATGGAAACGGCCCTGGCGTCAGCGCCTCGACCTGCGTGGGCTGGGCATTGCCGCGCTCGTTGGGCTCCTGGAAGTCGGGTACGCCAGCCTCGTCTTCTCGGCGATGAACCATCTGCTCGTAGGTACCGTTGCGGTGTTCTTGATGACCATCATCATTCCTGTTGGTGTGGTCCACGGGCGGGGGAAGCTTCGCTTCCTCAGCTTGGCTCTCGCCCTGGCGGGGCTGGTCGCGTTCGTGAGCCAGGCACCCCCGAGCACCGTTAACGGCAATGTGCAGCAGGCGAGCATGACGGCGAGTATCTTTGCTGGTCTTTCCCTGTTGCTCCTAACGGCGGTGCAAGCTGCCGTACCGCGCCTCGGCTACGACCGCGGCACGATCCGCGGGGTGGGACTCACGATCGCTGCCGCGGGATTTGGTGTGTGGGACGCCGTCTCCGGTGCAATTCCCGCCCTGACCGGGTCTTTTATCGCGGTCATCGTTGCGGTAAGCCTCCTGATGTTCATCATTCCCGCCGTGCTGCATCGCGTCGGCGATCAAGGCATATACGCGAACCGCAGCCCGCTACAACGCCTTCTACCCCGCAGTTGCGATGGTTGTCGGTGGCATCGTGCTCGGACAGGTTCCCAGCGTCCTCGATCTCCTCGGTCTCGTACTCGTCACCAGTGCGCTCTGGATCATGTCGATCGCGACAATCGTTCCGCGGCGCCTCTTCGGCAAGCGCGGGTCCGGAGCGGTGACCGCGGACTGAGCCCCGCCTCGTCGATCGAGGCGCGCAAGGAAAGCGGCCGCACGCGTGCGAGGGCGCGGGCGGCGCGGGACAACAGAACCATGAACGCTACTGATC